>JAEEGL017078350.1_pt1 | contig 13507 bp, 9 predicted proteins | sample 9134231 | NCBI WGS metagenome assembly JAEEGL01 (sample SAMN16246548, study PRJNA631951) | gut metagenome | biome: gut microbiome; feature: rumen; material: fiber-attached | host: Bos | place: Iran: Karaj | collected 2018-10
CTTCAGGTGCCTGTGGTAGCAATATCGTGTGGGTTCAAGTCCCATTTTCCGCATTAAGAGGAGAGAATCAGTATATTTCTGATTCTCTTTTTTATATTTCTCTCCTCTTAATGCGAAAAGAGACCTGAACTCAGAGTTCAGTTCTCGCCTTCGGCTCGGTCGGCGCTAAACACGTGCCACCGGCACGTAGCGCCCCATTTTCCGCACTAAAAACTACACCAAAAAGGCTCAACCATATGGTTGAGCCTTTTTACGCCACATTTTTCGTATTATTATTTATCCAGTACCTCGACCTGAATATCTTTTACAACATCTTCCATCATCTTAACTTCATCAGCAGATAACTTAATATCGAGGCATTTTACATTATCTTTTACGGTTTCCTCACGGCGCATGCCGACAAGTAAACTCATTCTGTCATACTGGGTAAGTGCCCAGGCTTCCACAAGATTTGAAAAGCTGCAGTTATGGTCGCGGCATAATGGCTCCCATGCCTTAAATGCCTTACGAAGTCCTTCCTTATACTTTTCTTCCACCCATGGTATTCTGGAGCGAATATCCGTCTTTTCAAAGGTTTTATTCATGAACTCAGGCGATGTAAGGAAGCCTTCCTCCAAGACGCCGTACGTCTGAAATACGGTGTTATACTTCTTTGCCACGGTAAAGTAATCTCTTCCGTGGAAAGGTGAAAGGATACTGAAAAACTCCTGCACAACGGATACACCGTCAGAAACTCGTGTCTTAGCGCTTTTATACTCATCTAAATCAGACGGCTGACTGTTAGATAAACCATATGTACGAATCTTACCTTCTTTGATAAGATCTTCAAGAGCGCCTACAGTCTCTTCAACCGAGAAGTCCTTACATACATAGTGTACGATTATCGAATCTATATAATCGGTTCCCATTCTTCTTAAGGAATCCTCTACGTCTCTTTTAACCGCAGTTGCACGGGTATCATTATTAACCGTGTAACCGTCTCTTGAATAATGGAAGTTTCCGCCTTCATTTCTCCAATTTAACGAGCACTTGGTCTGAAGGATGAACTTATCACGTCTGCCTTTTAAAGCTGCGCCAAGAAGTTCTTCACTTACACCTGTGCCGTATACCGGCGCGGTATCTATATAATTGATTCCGTTATCAAGGCACACATCAAGAAGGCGTATTGCGTCCTCCTTGGTTGAATTCTTGTCGGACCATACACTTCCGCCGCCAAGTCCCCATGTGCCGAGTGCCACTACGGAAACGTCTATATCCGTATTGCCTAATTTCTGATATTTCATTGTAATTATCCCCCTAAAATACTTGGTTACTTAATAGTAACACAAAAGTACCGCCGATACAATTCGGCGGTACTTGTATATTGTCTTATTTATCTCCGGTAAGCTTGTTAACAACAATCTTAGCTGCACGCTTAATTGCGTAAGGTCCAACCTTCTTAAGCTTATCCTCGGCACGTACCATTGTACTTGCTTCAGGGAATTCGCGAGTTAAATGAATTGCATCGAATTCGCACTTTGTAGTACATAATCCGCAGCCGATACATCTGTTCTCATCTACTGTTGTAGCACCGCAGCCCAAGCATCTGTTGGCTTCAGCCTTAACCTGCTCTTCGGTAAGTGTGAGTCTTAAATCTTCAAATGTATCCTTTGCAATTCCTGCCTTCTTACCCGGTATCTGACGCTTGGCATTATCAAAGTTCTCAACCAGGATATCATCCTTATCAAGTTCGATGAACTCTCTTCTGTCTCTTGCAAGATCGAGTCTGTTACCCGGATGAACGAATCTGTGCATTGAAACTGCTGCTTCTCTACCGCCCGCAATAGCATCGATTGCAAAGCGAGGTCCTGTAAATACATCACCGCCTGCAAATATATCAGGCTCTGCTGTCTGCAGGGTAAGAGGATCTGCAATAATACCACCGTTAGGTCTAAGCTCAACCTTGGTACCCTTAAGAAGATCACCCCATACAATTGACTGACCGATTGAAAGAAGAATATGCTCGCAGTCAATTGTTATTGTATCATTCTCATCATACTGAGGATTAAACCTTCCGGTCTCATCCTTAACGGATGTACACTTCTTGAAGATAATACCCTTAACATGTCCGTTCTCCGTAAGGATTTCCTTAGGGCCGTAACTATTGATGATTTCAATTCCTTCTTCTCTTGCTTCTTCTACTTCATCCTTAGCTGCAGGCATCTCGTTCGGTCCCTCAAGGCAAAGCATTGTAACCTTAGAAGCACCCGCACGTACTGCGGTTCTTGCAACGTCTATAGCAACGTTACCACCACCGACAACTACTGTTGCGCCGTTAAGCTTAACAGAGTGATCCTGATTAATCTTTCTTAAGAAATCAACACCGGTCTCTACACCTTCGGCATCCTCACCCGGAACTCCTGTCTTTCTACCGCCCTGACATCCTACTGCAATAAAGAATGCCTTGTATCCTTCTTTTCTTAAAGACTCAATCGTAACATCCTTACCTACTTCAACGCCGCACTTAAACTCGATACCCATCTGACGCATTACATCAATCTCGGCATCAATTACGTCCTTCTCAAGACGATAGCTTGGAATACCGTTCATAAGCATACCGCCCGGGCGCTTTTCCTTCTCAAATACGGTTACAGGGTAACCGTCTCTTCTAAGGAAATAAGCTGCTGCAAGTCCTGCAGGACCGCCACCGATTATTGCCATCTTATAATCATCCGACCACATACCGCCGTCGTGCTTCTCGCACAACGGAACGTATCTATCTTCCTTCTTAAGGTCAATGGATGCTATAAACTTCTTAATCTCATCTATTGCAAGAGGCTTATCGATTGTACCTCTTGTACAAGCATCTTCGCAGCGTCTGTTACAGATTGCACCGCAGATCATAGGAAGCGGATTGTCCTGCTTAATAAGCTTTAATGCGTCCTCGTATCTTCCTTCCGCAGCCATCTTGATATAACCCTGAACTGACAAATGTACAGGACATGCTGTCTTACAAGGTGCTGTACCTGTATCGTAACAGTTAATCTTAGCATCGTCACGATAATTATAATTCCACTTATCAGGCCCCCACTTATTCTTATCCGGAAGCTCTGTCTTAGGATATGTAACTGTAGAACCGTCCTTCTTGCAAAGCTTCTGTCCGAGCTTAGCTGCACCTACAGGACATACCTCTACGCACTTACCGCAGGCTACGCACTTCTCCTTCTCAACATGCGCACGATATGCGGATGCAGACATATTAGGTGTATTGAATAACTGTGATGTACGAAGCGCATTACATACGCCCGGTGCACAGTTACAGATCGCAACTATCTTGCCTTCGCCGTCGATATTGGTAATCTGATGAACGTATCCGTGACGTTCAGCGCGCTCCAATATCTCGTAAACTTCTTCCTTGGTGATGTAATGACCGATTCCACGGCTGTCCATATATTCAGCCATATCGCCCATACCGATACAGTAATCACCGCGAACCTCGCCGCTACCTTCACCTCTCATTGTCTGCTGCTTTCTGCAGGAGCACTCGGAGATACCGTACTTATCATACATATCAATCCAACGTGAAAGATGCTCTACAGGAACCGACTGATTCTCAAGGCTTATTGCCTTCTCTACAGGGATTACATGCATTCCGACACCGGCGCCTCCCGGAGGTACCATCTGTGTAATACCCGCAAGCGGAAGCTGTGTCATTAAGTTAAAGAATGTGGCAAGCTGTGGGAATTCATCCGTAAGCTTATCCTGCATCATCATAAATTCCGCAGAACCCGGAACGAAAATCGGGAGCTCATACTGAAGATGCTTGTCCTCTGTCTTCGCCCTATTCATCTCGATGATACCGATCCACTTAAGGCGGTCTACCATCTTCTGCGCGTCCTCAACGGACATATTATTCATCTTGGCAAGTTCCTCAATGCTGTAAGGAACTCTTGTCTTCTTAAAACTAAGTAAAAACTTGACCTGTTCTTTATTAAGAATCATATCAAGCATCCAATACTCAGGGTCTCTGTTGTTAATCTTACCGGTAAGCTTCTTAACATAGCGGTCCGTAATAAGTGTCGCAAGCTTTAATACCAGTTTCTCCTTCTCAGGATCTTCTGCTACATAGTTAGGGTCTTGCCAATAATCACGCTCGTTGATCATCGGATCGCCTATTTTCCATTCATCCATGCTTCTACCCATGAACTTACCTGCCTCTCTTAATATTCGTTTATATCATATGCCAATAGCTATGCTATCTCATTTGTCAATTATATCATATTATATCAGTGAATTCTATTTAATTATACTTTCTGCAAAATGAATCCTTTTTAACAAACTGCACAAGTATCGAAATACTATTACACGCATATACAAAAATAGCCGAAAGGGCGGATTCTACCCTCTCGACTATTCTATAAAGGTGACATTGGATTATTACTTTACTTCGACGTAATAAAGAATCATCTTATTACTGTCGTATATCGAAATCACGAACTTATTGTCGCCGTCTTTCGTAAGTACCGAAGAATCATACTTATCCTCTGCACTTCTGTCCAGATTACGGAAATAATAGTAACCTATCTCCGCATCAGGAATAATCGTTGTTAAAAGCTCTTTCAATTCAGTGCTCATAGGAAGCGCGTTCCAGTGCTCTGCATTCTTTATAAGTTCTTCTAACCCATTATCCTGGTATACGATTGTTGAAAGCGCATTGCCGCTGTCTTCAACAAAATAATTACTGTAACGCTCTGAGGCCGCATTAACATCAACGCCTATCTCCTTGGATATAGCTTTCTTGTTAATGCTGTCCTGCTTCTTGCCGCAGCCCGCAAAAGTTCCTGCCACAATGGTTACGACAAGCAGCACACATAAGATTTTCTTAAAATTTCTCATCATTTCAAAAACCCCTGTCAAATCTCTATATATAATTCTATTATTTTAAGTAAAACTAACAAGGTACCATAATTTCAATCGTGGGTTATGAAATGTGGTCCCCCGTTCTTCCAAACAATAATTCCACATAAAAAAGAAGCAGCCTTTTCGGCTACTTCTTTGTGTCATTATATCTTATTATTATCTCTTCTCCGGCATTCTCGCCCCAAAGCTCTATATCACTTGAATCTGTCTTAAGCTCAGAGGAATGAGCTTTTATAAACTGGAGCGCTCTTTCCAAGTCTTCAGCACCGCTTCGTAAGCCCGGGCGATATATAAGCACAAATACATTACAGCCTTGCTTACTTAATTCCAATGCCTTCGGAAAAGCGTCTGCCAGAGCGGATACATATGTAAAGCCGCCTGCCGGAACGCAAATAGCAGTCTTCGAATTTTCCTTTCCGCGTAAGAAGAATATGCCGGTATCGGCTTTCTCCGCATCTTGCGCTTTTTCCTCATCAGAATATATATCAAAGAATACGGATTCTCCTGCATCTGCGCTTTTTGCCAGGGTATTAAGAATCTCAACCGTTGTATCAGAATTAATCTCGTCACACTTAACCATCGAGATACCGTTAAGCCTTGTACCGCTATAGTATCTGTCGTCAAGTGGGAAAAGAAGGCGTCCAAAGTCCTTAAACGAAGGATAGTTGACGACATCCTTGATGCTTGTTGTTCTGTCAAAAGCTGCGTCCTTATTTGCTGCATCACGTTTTAATATGTCATTAAGAATAATCGGCAACGCATTGTAAAGGTACTCCTGCACATCTGAATAAGTGTGCTTTCCACCGTTCTTCTCGTAGAATACGTAATGCTCCGGAGTAAAGGTATTGCGCTTAAGTAGTTCCTTTGAGAATTGATAGGACTGCTCGCCGAACCAGTCGTTCGTTCCTACCGTGTGATATATGAAATACCCTCTTTCATCAAGCCCTTCGCTCTCTACAAGATTCTCGACAAAGTCGGCATTCTTCTCAACCTGATAATCTTCGTACGTACCGTAATACCAACACGAAGCGCTCATCGGGATAAAGTATCGTATGTAATCGTAGTCATAACAAAATTCAAGCCATGTTGTAACAGAGCCTAACGAAAAGCCACCGAATACACGATGGTCTCTCGACGCTTTTAATGCTTCTTCCGTAGTATCTTCCGCATATGTGTGATACTTTCCCTCAATAAAAGGCATCAGATAATTCTCAAAATCCAGATGAAAATATCTAAGGTCATTAATTGAGCCCTCGAATTCCGTATCACTGTTCTCGCAGTAAAATGACGGAGAAACTAAAATAACAGGCGGAATATCGCCGTTCTTTATAAGATTATCGATTATATTCTTAGTCTCCGGATATTTAAAGAACTCGCCTGCTTCTCCGCCGAGGCCATGCATAAGATAGACTATGTTATACCTTGTCTCGGTATCATTCTCGTCATAATCCGGCGGAAGATACACATAGACGGTCCTTTCTATTACCGCATTATCTCTAGCATAATCACGCGATTCGTAAGTAAGTTCTTCCACCTTGCTCTTTAACGTAGAAGCTTTTTTATAACTATCGGGCAAAGTCTCGGTATAACCCGTCTGATTAAGTTCACCGATTGCAGGAACTTTTATACCACGGGCATTACCGCTTGCTCCCCCTCCGTTACATGCAGTAAAAAGCACCAATATTAAGATTAAAAGCGCTGACACGCATCTTTTCTTCATTTCCAAGTCCTCATGTTATATCATACCGATGGTCTTAAGAACAACTATCCATACAAATATCGTACCGATAGAGCAAATTGTAGTAACCGCAACGAATTCGCCCGCCAAATCTCCGTCTCCGCCCATACTCTGTGCCATTGCATAAGATGATACCGCAACAGGCGTTGCAAATGCAGAGAATGCCGCAAACAATTCTTCATTACGTATATTAAGAAGGTACATTACGTACATCATAATTCCCGGAATAATGATAAGCTTTAAAACAGTACCGATTGCAAGAACTTTTGCGTTCTTACGCATGCTTGATACATGAAGTGTTCCACCGAGTACGAATAACGAAAGCGGTGTCGCCATTGCGGAAAGCTGATCAATAGGCTTAACAAAGGCATGCGGCATCGTAATAGGCAAGATATTAAAGAGCATACCGAATATCGCACCTACTATGATCGGATTCTTAAGGATATTCTTGATTATCTCAAGAGGCTTAACTCTACCGCCTCTGTAGTACTCAAGAATTGCTACGCAGCATATGTTATAAAACGGCACAATAAAGGCAACCAATATGCTTGCTTTCAATGCGCCTATATCACCGAACACGCTCTCGACAAGCGGAATAGCATACAGAACCGAGTTACTTCTTAAAATTGCCTGTATAATAACACCTCTTCTGCTGTTCTCTTTCTCAAATATCGGAACAAATATTAATAAAAGCGCAAGAAGTATAGTTGTCGCGATAACCGTAATTAATACATATGTACCACCGTTTAACGTGGAGAAATCCACATCGTAGAGATTCGCGAACATGATAAACGGGAAAAATACCTTAAAAACAATACCGTTAAGTTTCTTAAGGTACTCTTCCGTAACAATTCCACGTTTCTTCGAGATTGTGCCAAGAAGCACATATACAATAAACGGAACGACCGCAGTCGCAGCCACATTAAAATTCTCCAGCATGATTAACATCCTTAAATTTTTAAATAAAAGTTATATCTTTGAGTCTATTTTAATTATATTTAATCTACGCGATTCTTAGTAGTTACATACACATGCACTATTCCAAATATAACCGCAAATACTATAAGGAGAATATGCCCTAGTGTAATTCCGCACAGCAAGAATATAGCTGTCGGAATAACCGCTAATGCTATCTGTTCCCGGAATCTTGGTTTTATAAAATATAATACCCATACTACCCAATATAAAAGTATCAGCGCAGGATTACCAAACAGATACACAAAGAATAATCCCAAGTCAGAAAAACAAAATTCAGGAACTCCAACGTTAACTACCATAAAGAACATTGAGCCGTATCTTCCGATCTGCTCCAATATATTCATAACAGTATTGGTGCACTTATTCTTCTGTCCTTTTCCTTTTGTAAAAGCATATATGATATTTGGTATCAGAATAAGAATTAAAATTATTAAACCAAATATATTTAACCAGCCTATTCCCAACTTGCCGGCCAAGAATATAGCGGTTGGCCCATCTGTCCCACCGATAAAATAGTTCTCCATCAATCATTCTCCCTAAAACACATTCCTTCTACCATCATCCTATACATTTAAACTAATTCTATCATATCATTGATTATAATCCTATATACTATCTCATTAAATGCGCTCAAATTACCAAAACTACGTACTATTATTATTTATTTCCACACAATACGTAGGTGATTTTTGAACCTCTACGTACTAACACTGCTTTTTCACCCATTAGTCCGTGTCTATTTTAAAAGGCCTTACGGACTATATTTTTAATTCCGCGCTTTAGTACGTACTCTTTTAAGATTACCTTACGGACTAAAAGTGTTTTTTCACCCGTTAGTCCGTGTCTATTAAATTTGACCCTACGTACTACATGAACCTATTGCTCTTATGGTACGTAGTCCGCGACTTTCCAGCTGCGTACCAAATTTCAATTTAAGTATTTGGTCCGTAAAAAATTTGAAGATTCAAAAATCTGCAAACCCTTATAGAAATGAGGTTCCCGGTGCCATCAAAGCAAGGGAACCCCATAATGAACCATGCCTCTAAGAAAACTAATTCGCATTTTCATTTATTGGATATTCATCAATTAGATATTTTATATTTAATAACTCAGTTACCATCAATCTAAGTCGGTTGTCCCTTATAACCTGGCAACATTCCTCATCTTGTAATACTTTACTCTCAATTCTATATAATCTTTCCGTTAACACCAGACACTTATCTACATGTTTGGAAAACTCATGTCCAAAGCGCTCTTCAATACTTCCTGCCGTTTCGTTTATAAGTTTTTTCAAATTATCAGTATCCATCGCCTCTATTGAGTAGTCTTCTATAGCATCTTCGAAATCATCTATATACTCCGGACAAAACATCCATGATTCAATCCTATACTCTGCACCTTCACTGTCCGTTCTCCCTTCTTCAGCAAACGAAATACCACTTGTAATTACATATTCAATGGATGATAGTATACAGGCAAAGTATTTAGCTTTCTCACTAACCATTTCTGCAGATATTGGTTTGTACATACTTCCCAAAATAAACCCGAATCCGCCATATAAACTACCATTTATATTAAGTTCCTCTTGAAAATACTCATGCCACAAATCTACAATTTCCTTAAGTTCATTGTAAATAGATTCATCCAATTCGTTTTCCAACGCAGCTAAAGTATAGTCAATCTGATTATCCCATACAAAACATTTATCAACCAGATCAATATATATCTGCAATACCGGTGCTTCATAATCAATTATATAGTTTATATCAATAGGATTTTCTGCTATTATTCTATAAAACGCATTATCCTCCGAAATGAAATACACTTTCCTCTGAGAATCTCCTTGAATACTATCTTCCTTGTCAGAGTCATCCTCAGATTCCATTGAACTGCTCTCATCCACTTCAGAATCACTCTTGAACCCGGAAGAGGCGCTCTCTTCGTTATTTCCGGCGCATCCGCATAATGTAATTAACATGATTATAAGAATTATCTTAATTATTATTTTTTTCATAATACACTTGCTCCTTATATAAAGCGCATAAAAGCTCATCTTCCGAGAATATATTATACGGAAGATAGGACTTGAAGATTGAACTTTAAAAAAATACCGCAGGAAGGAGGCCTTCCGGCATCGCTTTCGTCTTCAACTCAAGAGAAAACCCACGCAAAATCCATTTTTATAAATCCAGACTATCCTCATTAAGAAGAAACTCAAATAAACTCATTATAGTAATTCCCTGCTCATTTCTCCATATCTTTGAATTACCATTGACTATTATTATTTTCTTAAATGAATCTGCAATCTTAACAAGCGGCGCTTGTTCTTGAGCTATTTTGTCCTTATCCGGTAATGCATATGCTGACTGAATATAATATCTCTTGCTTCCCTTATTTATTACAAAATCCACTTCAAGTTGTTTTCGTACTCTCTTACCATTATCATCAGCTCTTATTTCAACAATTCCCACATCTACGTTAAAACCACGATAAATCAATTCATTATATATCACATTTTCCATGATATGAGTTTCTTCATGCTGTCTGAAATTTAATAATGCATTTCGAAGTCCGATATCCGTATAATAGTATTTTGACGGTGTACTAATATATTTTCTTCCCTTAATATCATATCTTTCGGCTTTCTGTATCAAGTAGCTTTCCTGAAGATATCTCATATAATTAGTAATTGTCGGCATTGAAACACCTTTCCGCCCGGAGCTACGGAATGTATCAAATATTTTCTGCGGATTAGTCAATGACCCAATAGCAGAAGCAAGTAGTTTCATAAGCTCTTCCATCCCAGCTTCATCACTAATATCATGTCTTTCACACATATCGCGAAGATAGATCTCACCATTAAGCCTATCTAAATATGCTACTTTCGATTGTTCGTCTACTTCAGCTAAAATATGTGGAAGTCCACCATAGTAAATATAATCTTCCCAAGCTTCAAACTTATTCTTTCCTGACGCAGGTAAGTACTCTGAAAAAGAAAGCGGCGCAACATGAATCTCATCTCCTCTTCCTCTGAATTCCGTCATAATATCCGATGATAAGAACTTTGAATTACTGCCGGTAATATATACATCTACGTTTTTTCTTCTTAGAAGCCCATTTAATACGCCATACAATCTTATAGGTATATCTGGATTTTTCAATTCTTCCCTTGTGATTGCGTACTGTGCCTCATCTATAAAAACATAATACTTCTCGTTATCATCGATTATTCTGCTTTTTATATACTCGGATAATTCATGAGGATTACAATAAGCCGCATATTCCTCATCATCTAATGGAATTGCAATAATATTCTTCTTATCAATCCCCGATTCTAAAAGATAATTATAAAAAAGCTCAAATAAAAGGTATGACTTCCCGCACCTTCTAATTCCTGTAACTACCTTTATTAAGCCGTTATTCATACGATTTATCAATTGATTTAGGTATTTATCTCTTTTTATTACCATTCGCATTCTCCACTTTAATTTTTTGGTATCTGTACCGTTTTTCTAAAGTATAATACTGTTCTACTTAATTTGCAACATCATTTTAGTTTTTCGGTACTTTTGCCGCTTATCTAAAGCACGCCCTCCGGCACCCCAAGCCCCTTTAAAAAACGTTGATCTTTCGTCGCACCAAAAAAGGCCAAGGATCCTTGATATCACATGGTTTCTTGGCCTTTTTACATGCTTATGCGGAAGATGGGGCGCACGAGGTCCGGTGGACCTCGGATTTGCGCCGACCGGAGCGAAGCGGAGAATGAACATGTGTTCGATGGAATAATCAAATAACGAAAGGAGTTTTCGGCACTGCCTTTTCATCGGACCCAACATAAAGACCCAAAAGGACTCCCGCCTACCGCTTTTAAATGCAGTAATTTAAAGGGGCTCCGAAGAGCCTTTTTTCATTTCTTTGAATTATCTCCCATCAACCATTCAGCTGCATCAATTATCCTAATTCCCTCGTACTGATACTCAGGTTGATAAGTTCTTGCAATTATCATTTTAGGATATGCATCAGCAATTTTGATTAAAGGAGCCACTTCCCGCTCAAAGGTCTTAGGCTCACTTATGTCATAAGAAACCTGAATGTAAACTCTATTCCCTTGTTTCATTGCTACAAAATCAACTTCTTTGTCACCTACGACACCTACGTAAATCTCGTAGCCTCGCCTTATTAATTCAATTGCAACTATATTTTCAAGTACATGACCATAATCCATATTCTTTGTCCCAAGTCTTGCATACTTAAAGCTATGATCAGACAAATAATACTTATCTTCTGAGTTCAGATACTTTTTCCCTTTTATGTCATATCTTCTGACACGATAAAAAGCATATACCTTACATAGATACGTAATATATTGCCCGATAGTTTTATGATCAGCAATGTTTTTCCCTGCTGCAAGAGAATCTGTTATCGATCTTATTGATACCGCATTACCGATGTTATCCATCATGAAATCTATAAGTGCGCTTAGTATTGGTTCATTACGGACTTTATACCTCTGGACTATATCTCTTACTACCAATGCATTCAACACTTCAGTATTGATGTATCTGTACTTTTGGCTGATATCCTTATAAAGATATGATCCTGCCATACCGCCCTCAGTAATATAGTTTGTCAAGCCCGCATTAATATTGTCTGTTGGGAAATAGGTAACATACTCAGTAAACGAAAACGGAAGAATATGCATTTCGTATGTTCTTCCCACAAACAATGTTGCCAGATCGCTGCTTAATAGAAATGCGTTCGATCCTGTTACATAAATATCATATTTTTCTTTTGCATGCAGACTATTGATTGCTTTTTCAAAATGATCGCACATCTGAATCTCGTCAATCAAAACATAGTTATTTACCCCTATCGAGTATTTATTCTCCACATATGACTCAAGTTTATGGTACTCAAGCAAATCCTCAAATTCAGTAATATTAAAATTTATATGGATTATGTTTCCACTCGGGTCCACTTTTTTTATAATATCAACTATCGCATCCATCAACTTGGATTTTCCTGATCTTCTGATTCCTGTGATAACTTTAATGTCAGGAATATTCATTAATGCAGTTAACTCGTCAATATAGTTTTTTCGTAGAATCAGTTTCATAAATATATCCCCCTCTTCACCAAAATAATACCATTCTTATTCCCCAAAATCAAGGATTCTTTGTTTTTGGGGAATTGAATGTTTGGAGTTATAACTTTTAAAATCCATTTTTTAATCAGACTTAGGTTCCGGGACCCACGGGGACCCAAGCCAACCATTAAAAAGCGTTGATTTTTCGTTGCATAAAAAAAGCCTTGAACCCTTGATATCACAGGGTTTCTCGGCCTTTTTTTATCACTACGGCGTACGGGGTGAGTGTGGTCCGGTGGACCACAAGGTACGAACCGACCGAGTCGAAGACGAGACTTTGAATGTGTTCGATGGAATAATCAAGTAACGAAAGGAGCTTTCAGCACTGCCTCTCCATCGGACCCAACATATAGACCCAAAAGTGCCCCATCTACCGCTTCTAAATGCAGTGATTTAAAGGGCTCCGAAGAGCCCCTTTATGCTAATTCAAAAACACTGATATAAAGGGGGTTCCGGCGTCGCTTTTTCCTGGGAACCCAAGGAGGGAACCCAAAAGGCATGGAGGTATATCTTGGGATTGAGTCCACACGTTAAATGGCCGTTAACGTTACCGAAATTGTCAAAACTACAAAAGTGGTAACGTTAACTTGAGTTTTTCTAGTTATGTAAGACGGTGCGGAAAGTCTAGTTTGATGGAGATGATAGCGGATGAAATAATCGCAAGTGGCGTTCCGAAAGAAAACGTCATATATATAGATTTGGACAAACGAGGCTTCAAAAACATCAAAACGGCGGATGCACTCGAA
>JAEEGL010247899.1_pt1 | contig 13506 bp, 8 predicted proteins | sample 9134231 | NCBI WGS metagenome assembly JAEEGL01 (sample SAMN16246548, study PRJNA631951) | gut metagenome | biome: gut microbiome; feature: rumen; material: fiber-attached | host: Bos | place: Iran: Karaj | collected 2018-10
AAGAAGAAGGAAATGAATACAGGGATGTTACTATTCTTTTCAGATCTCACTTTTTGACAAGGAGTCTCGAGAATGCCCTGTTTACCAATAAAATCCCTTACGTCATTTACAGCGGCGTGCAGTTTTATGACAGAGTTGAAATCAAGGTTGCACTCTCGTACTTAAGAATGCTTATTTCCGCCGACGACCTTGCATTTAAAAAGGTCGTAAACACGCCCAAACGAAACATGGGTGAGCGCAGAATGAAATTCCTCGAGGAAACAGCTGAAAACAATCAGACAACGCTTTTTAATGCATTAAGAGAAAACATAGACGATCCGATTTTCAAGGGAACAAAAGCACGTGAGTTTATCGCCCTTATCGACGAATTAAAAGTCAATCTTGAAAGCAGAACAATATCAGAACTTCTCGCTGCAGTTCTTCAGCAAAGCGGCTACGAAGAAGCTCTCAGAACCGAGGGTGCCCAGGAGCGACTCGACAATCTCGCCGAGCTGAAACAGTCCGTTTATGACTACGAAGTATCGTGCGGCGAAGAGACAAACTTAGACAGTTATCTTAAACACATCGCACTTTATACAAACACTGACCTGGAAGATACCAAAGACAGAGTGAAATTAATGACCATTCATGCAGCCAAAGGTCTTGAATTCAAAAACGTATTTATCTGCGGTTTAAACGAGGGCATATTCCCTTCCAAAAAGACACGTACTCAGGCTGCCATGGAAGAAGAAAGAAGACTTGCTTTTGTTGCCGTTACACGTGCAAAAGACACTCTCTTTCTTACCGAAGCAATGGGCAGAAACTTTGACGGTTCGCCCCGTTTCCCTTCGAGGTTTATTTTCGATGTGGATAAACAGTATCTCGAATATCTCAATGAACCAAAAGAAGCTCTCATTAAGGAAACAAAAGAATACATTTCCCTTAATGACAAGCTTCTCTTAAAAGATAAAAAAGATCTTCTTTCCGAAGGCACACGTGTTAAACACATGATTCTCGGCAAAGGTACAATCGTTTCAATCGATAATGACATGCAGGCATACGTTATTCAGTTTGATGCAAGCGAAACCGAAAGAACGATTGCTTTTAAAGTTAATCTTGATGTAATTACAGAAGAATAAGCGCCAAATCATTCGCTCTCTTTGAAATAATTTTCAATGCGCTTTCTTTGACGCTTATCTTCTTTGAAATTATTTTCAATGCGCTTTCTTTGACGCTTATCTTCTTTGAAATTTCTTAATTTTTTATACTAACATAAATCTTCTCTTAAGCCTTCGATAATCGAATCGTTTTTGAATGTCGATGTCGAGGCAAGCATGCTTATTCCGACGATTGCAAATACTCCCAGAGATACAAGAATGTATGTAAGGAAGTTTATTTCGAATGCGGATGCCGGAGACGGTACATTTTTATAGATTAAGAAACTGATTGCTGCCGAAATCGGAAGCCCGAATAAAAGTGCTCTTAATCCGTAAAGGAAAGTTTCAAGGAAAAGCATTTTCTTAAAGCAGAAATCTGTCATTCCGACCGATTTAAACATCGCAAATTCTTTTCTTCGTAAATGCACTCCCGTTGTGATTGTATTTACGATATTCGCAATTACTATAAGTGAAATCAGAACGATAAATCCGTACATTACTGTCTTTATCAGCGTCAATAACGTCTTCATGATAATAAGCCCGTCTTCGACATCTGAAACATAGGAATTGGTATAGCCGTCATAAGTTAAGATATCTGACAATTTCTGATAAACTTCTTCATGATTTTTGCACTTAATTCCGTATATGCAGGAAAGATCTTTTGCATCCACGTTTTTAACGTATTCGCGATCCATTATCGAAGAAGGAACATAAACCGAGATACTTCCTTTGGGTGAAAGTCTGTATTCTTCGATTGATTTATCCCATTTTACAAAATCCGTTATAACGATTGCCGGCGGATTGCCTTCGGCTTTGTCATAATAGAGTTTCTGTCCGAGAATTTTGTCGTTAAAGACATCTTTTCTTGAAGCCTTATGTGTGTAATTGTTTAACAAAACTCCGCGAAGCTCGTCCCCGAAATATTTGTCTGAATCGATGCCGTTTTTCTCGCAGATCTTTATGAAATCTTCATCCTCAAGAGGAACAACCCAGATATCATATGCTTTGTCAAAAAGATAATTATATTCTTTGGTAAGAAATTCCGGATTTCTGATATCGGTATTTGGTATCTCGCAATCCTTTCCTTCATCATCCTTCGGATAGTAATTGAACGAAATCATTTCCGCAACAAATACTTTTTCCACACCGTCAAGTTTTAAAATATCCTCTTTTAATCTTTCGCGTTCAGATAAAGATGCCGAAGCGAAAACCTGGAAAGGAATTTCAATTTCATAAGCGTTTTCTTTGTTATAAAGCTCAACCAGATACGTAACACTTAATAACAAAACAATCGATACTGCCATCGAAACCGTTATTACAACGCCTTTGGCGCCGTTTCTTTTTATATTCTTTGAAGCAAGTTCACCCTCGTATCCGAAAAGCAGTTTTACAAAAGGAAGAACTTTCAGCTTCCATGAGCGAAGCCTGATTGTGCTGCTCTGTCTGATTGCTTCGATTGCCGTTATGCGGCTTGCCTTTATTGCGGGAATAAATGCCGAAATAAATATGGTCAGAGCTGAAAACAGGAATATTGCAAGTACGATGAGCGGATGAGTTTTTACAGGTATATATCCCATTACTGACATCTTAAGTCCGTAAAGCATTCTGGAATTCAGAATAAGAGATCCCGTAAAGCGAAGAGTTGCCATACATCCGAGTATTCCGAAAAAGTAACCGAGAGGAATTCCGACGATTCCAAGAAGGAATCCTTCGTAATAAACGCTTGCTTTTTTCTGCCTTCCGGTTGCACCGACACTCGATAACATTCCAAGGTATTTCATTCTCTCTGTCAGAGACATTGCAAAAGCATTGTAAATCATAATCGAAGAAGCAATGATAATTATCACAAGCGCAGTTGCAATAAGTTTATAAATCGAATTTACAGGATTGGAGGGAATATCTTTTACAAACAAACTCATCAGATATTCCGTATTTATTTCGTAAAGATTAAGATTATGCGAAGCAGCTATGCTTCTTAAAGTATTTACCGCATCTCTGTCGACTTTATTAAGCGTAATGTAAACCATGTTGATTTCTGGAAATTCTTCCATGCCGCGAATCATATCAAAAGCTTTTGTAGGTTCGTTATTGTGAAGAATCGCCGTAATCACGCAGGTTTCATCACTGAGTGTGCAGAAATCTTCCGATGATTTGTAATTGCCTGCATAATAGACAAGTTCACCGGCTTCATATCCATAGCGGTAACCCTGATGGAAAGAAAAAGTATCTCCGATTTGAAGATTGAGATTATTGTCTTTTAAGTATTCTTCCTCAATGGCAATTTCGTTATCTTTCTCAGGAAGTCTTCCTTCGTATTCACACGTTACCATCTGTGAAAGATTATCAGGATCTCCGTGATAAACATTTCCGATTCTGAATCTTTTTTCTGCCTCGCCGTCGATATAAAAACCTGTTTTTTCATTGTCGGTATCGGTAACTCCGACTAGTTTAAGAGCAGGATCGTTTTTAAGATTATTGTAATCTTCTTCGCTTAAATTTTTAAAATCCGCATGCTGATTGCCGTCTACATACAAAGTAACATCGCCCACGAACATGAAGGCCGAATAAATGCCTGTCAACATTGCGGTTATAAGTGCTGTCGACACCACGATTCCAAATGTAGTTACGATAGTTCGCTTCATATTGGACTTCAGATGTCGCAACGTCAGTTTCATTATAATATTCATTATTTTCTCGCCTCATCTTTCGTAATCTGACCGTCTTCGATTGTAATTACACGATCTGCGCTTAAAGCAATGCGCTCATCATGTGTAATGATAATAACCGTCTGGTTATTCTCTCTGTTAAACTTACGAAGAAGCGATATTATTTCCCTGCTGTTTTCGGAATCGAGGTTTCCTGTAGGTTCGTCAGCCAGAAGAAGTGCCGGATTGTTCATAAGTGCTCTGCCTATCGATACTCTCTGCTGCTGTCCGCCTGATAACTGATTGGGCAGATACTTTGCTCTCTTTTCAAGTCCGAGTTTTTCGATTAATTCTTTTACAAGTTTCTTGTCGGGTTTTCTCTTGTCCAAAAGAATGGGAAGAGTAATATTTTCTTCTACAGTCAGAATCGGAATCAGATTGTAAAACTGATAAATAAGTCCGATCTGTCTTCTTCTGAATATTGCAAGCGATGTCTCGTCAAGCTTTCCGATGTCTGTATCGTTAATCAAAACCCTTCCGGATGTTGCTCTGTCAACGCCGCCTAAAATATGTAAGAGGGTTGATTTGCCGGATCCCGAAGGACCTACTATTGCAACAAACTCTCCCTGTTCCACGCTGAATGAAACATTTTTTACTGCATCTACTTTAGTATCATCTTTTCCGTATACTTTGCATAAATTTTCTATCTCAAGTATTTTCACTTTAATCTCCTTCCTGTAACCGGAATCTCTTTGCTCGTTTTCCGATTACAGCTTCATTGTAGTAGACGCATCTTACAAAACCGTGACAATTTTTATTACAGTTTTGTAACATTCGGTTTTTATCAAAAGATAAACAGCTTCAGAATAGTTTAGCCAAAAAAACTAAAAGAAAAACTAATTACAATTACAACTGAAAAATAATTACAATTACAACTGAATAATAATTTCAATTACAACTGATTAATCAATAATATTCCATAATTCAGAATTGCAGTTAAATGCAGCTGCTTATGTTTAAATAATAGATTTGTAAAACTTCACAGTGAAAGAGGTTCCTTCGCCGACATTACTCGTAACCGAAATCTCACCCTTCTGTTCTTCGATAATTGTTTTGGCAAGTGCGAGTCCGATGCCCACACTCTCGTTTGATGAATTCTTTCCCTTATAGAATCTCTCAAAAATATGTCCTACATCTTCGCTTTCAATTCCGCAGCCGGTGTCGGTAATTGTTATCGCATTATAAAGGTTCGTCTCTTCACAGGTAATCGTCAGCGAGTCGTTTTCTTTCATATGCTCAACACAGTTTTTCACTATGTTCTGAAGCGCTTCGACAGTCCAGTTGATATCAATATTCAGACTGCTCTCATCCGTCATATTTACAAAGCGGATGCCTTTTAATTCCATTGTGATTAAGAAAGATTCAGATACTTTTTTTATAAGTTCTTTTGTTGTGATTTCTTCTTTTTTCATTTCAACGCATTTGGCATCGAATTTTGAAATCTTAAGAAGTGTCTGAATAAGCCAGTTCATTTTTTCAAGCTGAACGGACTGAGTCGAAATAAGCTCTTTTCTCTTTTCTTCCTCGCTCTCATTTTCAAGAAGATCGTTCATTACGGTTATGGAAGTAAGCGGAGTTTTAAGCTGATGCGAAATGTCTGCAATAGCATTCGCAAGCCTTATTTTGTCGTTTTTAAGATACTCTCTCTGATGCATTAAAAGAGTCATAACCTTGAAAAGATTTGTCTTTAAAACCGACAGTTCGCCTTCTTCCATTCTCTCGATTTCCATGGATTCATCACCTGAGAGAATTCTGTTGAGATAATCATTAAGTTCAATCAGACTCTTATTCCTTTTCGTTCTCTCGTAAATCTGAATGCCAAGCAAAATGGCGGCAAGCAGTATAAGAAGTATGCCTGCTTTGTATGAAACAAAAAAGAATCCGCATAAAGCAAAAACAAATGCACACACGAATTCCGCAATTAAAAGATTTCGACTCTTTTTCATTCTTTATTCCTCTTGGATTTTATATATAATGAGTTATGTAAACTATCGTAATAAAAAATAGTATATTTTCGCACAAATAAAATCAGCACAAATAATTATGTAAACTGTAATGTTTCATTTCCTTTGCATTAGGACATTCCCTAAAATCAAATCTCGTGATTATGTCAACCTGATAATCTAAATATCCTTGTCGATTATATATCCGATTCCGCGCACAGTCTTGATAATCAGCGGATTTGTAGGATCGTCTTCTATTTTGTCGCGAAGTCGTTTTATGTAAACCGTAAGTGTGTTGTCATTTACAAAATCTCCGCTGACATCCCACATGCATTCGAGAAGTTTAACTCTTGACATTACAATGCCGCGATTGTTAAGGAATATAAGCAAAAGCCTGTATTCCATAGCTGTCAGTTCGATTTCGTTTTCTTTGGAAATCACCGGTTTTCCTGATGTTTTTTCTTTTAACTTATAAACCTTTGCTTCCTTGGGGAAAATGCAGATATTTTCGATAACGGTATATTCTGCTTCGTTTGAACTTTCCTTTGTGCTCTTTCCGCGACCGGATCTTCTAAGCACAGTCTTGATTCGTGCCATCAGTTCCCTTACCCTGAAAGGCTTGCAGATATAATCGTCCGCACCGAGTTCGAGGCCCATGATTACATTTACTTCATCATCGTACGCAGTCAGGAAAAGTACAGGTGTATCTTCTTTTTCCTTGATGTATTTGCATACTTCATAGCCGTTTCCGTCGGGAAGATTTATATCGAGAATACAAAGCGAAAAAGAATTGCCGTCAAGCAATTCCTTTGCCTCTTTGACTGTCTGCGCATGCGAAACCATGTAGTTCTCTTTTTCGAGAGAATATACAAGTCCCATCGCAATAGCCGTATCATCTTCAAGTAAAAGAATTTTTTCGTTATCCATGAATTCTTCCCGCATAGTCCGTTTATTTGTTACAAAGAAATTGTATCACAGATTAATACGAAATTTTATTACAATTCTGTCACATTCAAAAACATATAATTCTGTCACAATCAAAATTACATTATTCTGTTACATTCAAAAACATATAATTCTGTCACATTCAAAAATACATAATTCTTTTTAATATTTTGTCAGTCTGTATCGAATCATAAACCCGGTTCCGGTCATTTATTCTGTAATCCCTTTTAAAACAACACGAAATATTTTTAGACATCTTTAATTTACAGACATCTTTCATTTTCAGACAGCTGTCATTTCCTTACAATTTTCTCAACAGCCCAGTCTGAATCCTCTACCCTGTATGTACCGCCGCAGTAAGGACATTTCGTGTTCTTTGTCGCATCGAAGCTTCCGCCGCAGTTCGGGCACGAAAGTTTCTTGACCGAGAAAGTGTACTGAATCGGTACGGATATATTCTTAACCAGAGTTACCTCAAGTTTCTCATCTTTTCGAGTTATTTTACCGTTTTTCTCGTAAGTATTGTCGAGGAAAACAACCACAGTCACGTGAACATAATCGCCTTCCGCCTTCATGCTCTTATATCCCATTGCACCACGGTAGAGAACGTCGATAATATCAGAAAAACTGTCGTCTAAATCTTCGCCGATGTAAAAGGGAAGATTCTCGTGAGAGTCCGAATAAAATATCATCTTCAAAAGCGAAATGGTTTTTCCCGTCAAATACTGAAACGAAAACTCCGGACTGTATTTTTTCATGTACGTTTCGAATCTTTTGGACGAACCGATGGTTCCAAACATGGGCACCGTTTTAATGGCTTCCCAGATCAAACCTATAACTAAAGCCTGGCTTCCGAGCATTACGCCCATCACCGGTGCAGCAAACAACGGTGCGAAAATCAATGCTGCCAAAGCATCAATTGTGGGAGGAAACAGTTTACCTTCAAAGAAAAGCAAAGCTAAAGTGAAAAAAAACGTAAATACGACTGATATAAGCATAAAACAGAAGTAAAACCAGAACATTTCGGTTTTGGTGCGGGAATAATCCTTTATGAAATAGAAATTGGAAATTTTCGGAAAAAGATCGTCCATTTTAAAGCGCGTTGAACAATACTTGCATCCGTTAAGCAGTTCTTTTATCTGCGTCGGAGCACCGCAGTTCGGACATACGTAAATATCATCTTCTACATTCTGTCCGCCGATTACGTCGGTTTTGGTTTCATAAAAACTCATTTTGTATTTTTTGCGTGTTGTATTGCCATTCGAAGTCTGAATCTTTCTTTCAAAAGCGCAGGTATAAACGCCGTCCTGACAGGTGTAATGATTGTCGGACCAGTGTCTCAGTTTCAAAGTATTGCGCAGCAAACCTCTCGGGGTAATGCTGTATCTTAAACGCACGTTCTTCTTCTGAAGACGCTGTCTTTGAAGTTCGATAGTATATTTTATGTCCTGATCTCCGTCAATCAGTTCTTTTTCTCCGTTTATCGCATCATCAATCGTATCAATAAATCTTTCGTAAATATTGTCCGGATTCGGATTCCAGTTCTTTTTTTCTGACATTTTACCCTCTCTTTTTTGATAAAATGATGTTTTTTCAGTTACCCTTTTACCGCATGAACTTCTTTTTTCCGATTAAGTATTTCGTCGAAAAATTTAGATTTCTGTCATGCTATTTTATTATAAAATATCTTTTCTAAAAAAACAAAGGCCCCGGAGGGGAAAAATCCGGGGCCAAAGCAATAGATAAATCTTTATGGGTTTTGGGGTTTATTGCTTTCAATATTAAGGGGTATCAAAAATTATTCTGCATCAGCTTCTGCTTCTGCGTCTGCAGCATCTGCAGCTTCCTCAGCTTCTGCGTCTTCGCCGTCTGTGATTTCTTCAACGCGAACATTTTTGATATAAATGGTTGCTGTCGAACCTTTGTTACCCATGTTGAATTCAAGACGTCCGTTATTGTCGTTCTTGTCTTTCATCGTGAATTCATATGTGTAAGTTGTAGGCTCTGTTGTAGCAGTAAATGTTGTATCCTGAAGGTATCTTATCCAGCCTGCATTGGGTGCCGAAACGCATACGATAAGTTTTCTTTCCTCATCTGCCCAGCAGTCAAATGTTACTCTGTAGGATTTGCCCTTGATCATGGGAAGTTCGGGCTGAACAAGCTGTACTGAGTAATCAACCGTACCCTGCTTATCTGTGTAGATAATCATTGTCTCGTCTTTGATTTCAGCGCTTCCTTCGCCGCCTTCAAAGAGAAGGAAGTACCAGTCTTCTTCATCATCGAGTGCTTCTGCTGTTTCGAATGCACCGTTTCTGATGAAGTTACCTGTCTCATCAGCTGTTCTGTATACCTTTTCAGGTTTCTTTACGTTTGTATCGTAAGCTTCTTTCTGATAAACACGAACATAATCTACAAGGAATTCAGCCTTGTCGAAATCTGTTGTTTCATCGGGATTTCCGGGCCATGTTCCGCCTACGGCAAGGTTAAGCTGTACGAAGAAATCCTGATTGAAAGGAGCGGGATAAGGCTTCTCATCTTCGCCCTCAAGCGCTGTGAACCAGTCATTTACTGTGAGGTAAAGTTCATCATCGATATACCATCTGAATTCGCCGGGTTCCCATTCTATCGAGTAATCGTGGAATGAATCTGCGAATGAATCATCTGTAAGAACAACGGTTCCCTGCTGTTCGGAATGAGGTTCGCCGTAATGAAGTGTACCATACGCTGTCTTAACATCACTTCCGAGCACTTCCATGATATCGATTTCACCGCACTTGGGCCATACGCCATAGTAGCCTTCGTCTTCGGGCATCATCCAGATAGCGGGCCAGAGTCCCTGTCCTTCGGGTGCTTTTGCTCTTACAACAACCTTTCCGTACATAAAATCTTTTTTATGCTGTGTTGTAACTTTACCGGAAGTATAATAATCTCTTCCCATATTATCCTTTGTCTTTAATGCTTTAATAACAAGATTTCCGTCTTTTACGAAAACATTGTCTGTTGAAGTTGTATATTCCTGAAGTTCCGAGTTTGTCCAGCCGGGAGAATGGGGCTCGTAATTCCAGATGTCCATATTCATTTCGGTACCGTTAAACTCGTCGGACCAGAGAAGATTGTATCCCTCAAGTTCGGGTGTTGTCTCTACCTGATTAACAAGTTCGGGCTCTTCGATTTCCGTAAGCTGAACGTCATTTCCCTTGCTGCATCCCGCGAAAGCAAGAATACCGGATGCCAGAGATAAAACTGAAATAATTGAAACAGATTTTTTAAAAATACTCATACCATAACCTCTTTCATTTTTTACAGAAAGTTTCCATTACAACTTAAGAATACTTTTAACCTGTTTTTTGTTATATAAAAATAATGACCTGTATAGCATTTTTTTGACATTAATAATATATCTTCATAAATATTTTTTAAGCGTATATCCCCTGATTTAAGGTGTTACGAAGGTTTTCATTAAATATAAGAAATTTATTTATCGGAGATTTCGTTTTTCGGGTTATTTTTTTCTTTAAATATACGATATAAAAGATGAGGCTTATTGTCTTAAAAAATAATCAGGGAGGATAAAAAGAATGTCAATGGAACTTAACTCGGTAACAACAAACATTGTCTCTTATCAAGGCACGGACGCTACGGACAAGACCAAGGAAACCAAATCTTCAAAAGATGTTAAATCCACCAAAGAGAAAGAATCCAAGGAAAATACTGAAAATACAAGTGCTGCGACTTATGAAAAAGGCGAGACAAAGCAAAACGGTATCTACTCCATCAACAAGATGAGCGAGGCTGACAGAGCCGCATTAAGCGAACAGCTCAAAGCCGATGCCGAAGCCAGAAAAGCACAGCTTATCAATATTGTAAACGAATCCGTATACGGTCAGGCTGAAACATTTGCAAAAGCATCCGATGATGAGAGCTTCTGGAGAAAACTTGCACGCGGCGAAATCAACGTTGATCCCGCTACAAGAGCTCAGGCACAGAAGGACATTGCCGAAGACGGATACTATGGTGTAAAACAGACTTCTCAGAGAATGTTTGATTTTGCATGTGCTCTTGCCGGAGACGACGTAGACAAGATGAAAGAAATGCAGGAAGCTATGAAAAAAGGTTACGCCATGGCTCAGGAAACCTGGGGCGGCGAACTTCCCGGCATTTGCCAGAAAACTCTTGAAGCTGCAAACAAGCTTTTCGATGACTATTACAAATCAAAAGGAATCGAATAGGGTTTTCGCCTGACAATTGAAAATCGAAAAGTAAAGGACTGAATATGTAACCTCTTGTTCAGTCCTTTTTCTTTATTCTTATTTGTTATTTTATAATTCTTCTCTCCTTTATAAGAATCTGGACCTTCCCTGATTTTCTTATCTTTAAATTTACGGAAAATTCTTTTATAATATTCTTTGTGTCGGCTTTGAAGAAGTTGAATCAGACAACATCACACGCCGGTAAATTTCCAATTATTGTTCAAAGGATTTAATATGTCAGAAAAAACTCTCGAAAACAAAAAAGAGAACGGTTATATATATTTTGCCATTTCACTGTTTTTAGGAATGATATTCCTGCTTTTCTATTCTGCATCCACAAGTCCGCTTTCCTATAATTACATATGCAGCGATTCCGGATTTTTCCAGGCAGTCGGAAGACTCATGCATTCAGGCAAACTTATGTATCGTGATATCTACGATCAAAAAGGTCCGCTTATGTTTTTTATCCAGTATCTCGGCTACTGTTTTCCTAATGGAAGATACGGCATTCTCTTTATTCAGGCTCTTTGCATGGCGGTTAATATCATCGCTCTTAAAAAGACCGTCTGGATTTTAGAATTAAAAAACAAAGCTTCTGTTTTCATGGTTTTCACCGTTTTCTTCCTTTTTGTTCTTTCACTTTATTTCGATTGCGGAAACCTTACCGAAGAATACTCTCTTCCGTTTATTTTCATCGCTGTTTTCCTTCATTTCAAAGGCATGAAAGAAAAGAAATACGCAAGGTACGTCGCATATGTTTACGGTATCGGATTCGGTCTCATTGCGCTTATCCGCGTAACCAATTCCGTTCTGATAGACGTTTGCATGCTTCATCTGTTTTTGATGTGTCTAATAAAGAAAGATTTCAAAAACGCGATCCTTCATTCGCTCAGATTCGGTATCGGTGCCGTTGCCGCCATGGTTCCGTTTTTCGTTTATTATGCGATTAAAGGAGCATTCTCTGAATTCTTTAACACGGTTTTTATTTTCGCTTACAAATACGCTACGCAAAGAAGTTTCCTGACAAGAATTATAAATGCCAGATGGTCGGCGATGGTGCCTTTCATTCTCTTTTGCATTATCGCAGGTTTCTTTTGCAGGAAAAATCTTGAGAAAATACTTTTTATTTCTCTCACACTTTTCTTCACGGTTTTCGTACTGCTTCTCGGAAACTCATACATGCACTATTATCAGCTTCTCGCAATCCCGATGATTGCAGTTCTCCTTCTCATGATCGATGAGAATAACGAAAAGTTTAAACGGATGTTCATCGTTATGATTTTCCTGATAGTGCTTATAAGCAATATCTTTGATTTTGCAACACGTAACGGACGAATCGTTTCGGTTATAGTGCTTAATACAGAAAAAGGCACAGAAACAAAAATCGGGCATTTATTAAAACATTATCTCGAAGTAAACAATTATGATTTCAGCGGATATGAAAGCAAAAAAGCTCACGATGATATCCTTAATCAGATACCCGAACAGTTCCGTGACTCGGTTTATTCCTATTCGGGCGGACCTCAGTGGCTTTTCTATTCAAACACCGATCCTTACTGCAGATACTGCGAAACAGCCGATCCGTTTGCATCCATTTCGCCTGAGGTTGAAAAAGAAATTATCGAAATGTTCAATACAAGGCCTCCGAAATATCTTGTAAACAGTCACAGAGAAATAATCAGAGATGAGAAAATAAAAAATATCATCGACAGCGAATACGAAATAATATACAGTAATGAAAAACTCGATCTTCTCGTAAATAAAGAATTCGCCCAAAGTTATTATTCTTTGGACGAATCTCCTTCTGATTGATAAACACAATTTTTATATTTTTTTGATTTTAGAAGGCTGCATTAATTTTCCGTCAAAACTGATTTATGCGCCGGCTGCATTAATGATGTACGCATTGGCCATCAGTCCTGATTCATGTAAGAAGGCATATTAATGATGATTTAATGCTCTTCTTACACCGTGAATTCTCTGTACGGAAGGCATTTCATTTCGAAGCCTGAAGTAATATCTGAGCCATGCCGTTGCACCGGATATAAGCCATACAAAACCTGTTGCTGCCCAGATACCGGTAGCACCGAATCCTAAGAAACTTATAAGAATAACGGGAATCGTAAATCTTCCGATTACTTCGATGATACCGTTAAAGAGTGCAAAGAACGCATCGCCGACACCTGTAAGGACACCTCTTATTACGTAGATGCTTCCAAGTGCAATATAGAATATGCTTGTTATCTTAAGACCGTATGCACCGAGTTCAATTACTTCCGGATCATCTACGAAGAGCGAAATGATTGCTTTTCCGAATACCTGCATTACTACGAACATTACTATTGAAATAATAATCATAATAAGCATACCTTTTCTGTAACCGGCAAATACTCTGTCGGTTTTTTTAGCGCCGTAATTCTGTCCGCAGAATGTACCGAGTGACGCACAGAGTGTCTGGTAGGGCTGATGAACAATCTGCTCGATTCTTCCTGTTGCCGTAAACGCTGCAACAACCGCTACGTTTTCA
>JAEEGL010764652.1_pt1 | contig 13506 bp, 19 predicted proteins | sample 9134231 | NCBI WGS metagenome assembly JAEEGL01 (sample SAMN16246548, study PRJNA631951) | gut metagenome | biome: gut microbiome; feature: rumen; material: fiber-attached | host: Bos | place: Iran: Karaj | collected 2018-10
ATATGCGATAACGTAAATACGATAATAAATTATAACGTATATGCGAATGTGGATAAATTGTTAATAAAATTAAAATCAATCTGCAGATTAATATAGATTTTGTAATACAAAACAACTATACTATTGTATTGAAAGGAAGGTGATCATATGAAATATACAAAAGACAAATCACACATTATCCAGGTTAGGCTATCTGAGGAACAAGTACACAAGATAGATGAAATTGCAGAACTTGAAAAAAGAACAAGATCTGAAATTTTGCGTACTTTTATTATGGGGGGATTGAGTGATGGCCAAACAGAAAAAATCGCAATATAGGCTGCAGCTCGAAAATGAAGTAAAGCCTATGTTACAAGAAGCAAATATGAAGCTTTTGAATTTAGAAACACTATCTAAAAAAGAGGGTTTTGAAGGTGTAAAAGATTTTGCATACTACAATGCTATGCGTGATATTAGAGCATTAAGGGGAGAGGAATATAAACGCTTTAATATGCCAAAAAACACGCATCAATTAGAAAAAACAAAAAGATCACTTGAAAAATTCTTGAGTGCAACATCTTCAACTAAGGCTGGTATTGTGAGTATATATGAAAAAAACGCTGCCAGCCTTAATGAAAAATTTGGATCTAACTATACGTGGCAGCAAATGGGGCAATTTTTAAAGGCTGCTGGTTTTGAGGATCTAAAGAAAGAATTTGATAGTACCAGGGCTATTATAATGCTTAAAGCTTTATACAATAATCAAAATATTACAAAAGAACAATTTGAAGAAAAACTATCAAATCATCAAATTAAAGGCCTGGATGAAGTCGATTCTGATACACTAGTTGACTTTGTTAAGACTGATATTGAGTGGGATGAACTATTTCCAGTGGAGAGTGAGTAAGATTGAAGGACACAATTAAATTAGAAGAATTTAATAGAGCCAGCTATCTTAAAGACAACTGGCAATATCAAAGGTTTTTTTATAAAGATTTCAACTACAAAATACTACAAAATGCAATAGTTCGCAAGTATAACTCCTGGGGAAATGAAACATACAATGATCTAACAATGATGATTGACACAGAAACGTCAAAAAAGCGTGAAGATCAGTATGAAGATGTTGAGCACATTGATAGATTAACTGGCAAAAAGTACATTGAAAAGGTTTATAAACCCTATGATAACCATGTTGTCATATGGACGTTATCTATAAGGCTATTTGATATTGATATAGCTACCTTATACGGCCGAAAACCTAGTGAACTAATAGAATGTATAAAGATGATATTAAACGTCTTAAAAGGCAAATTTACCATCTTTTATATACATAATCTTACATATGATTATACATTTCTTAGAAAGTTCTTCTTCAGGGAGTTCGGTTATCCAGTCGAACAATTAAATGTCAAAAGTCACTACCCTATTCAGATTAAGTTTGAAAACGGCTTAATTTTAAAGGATTCTTTAATACTGGCCCAGCGTGCCCTTGAAAAGTGGGCTAAAGATTTAGGTGTTGAAGCTCAAAAACAAGTAGGCAGCTGGGATTATAACAAACTAAGAAACCAGGATAGTGATATATCTGATCAGGAACTAACATATGCAGAATTTGATACATTATCAGGCACACAATGTATAGATGCTCTAAAGAAGCAGCTACATAAAAAGCTTGGAAATATGCCATATACTGCAACTGGTATTTTAAGGGATGAACTAAAAAAATTAGCTTCAGAAAATAAGGCAAAAGTACTATTTAATAAGATTGTACCCACATTTGAAGAATATCAATTCCTTGTATCAATGTTTCATGGTGGATTCGTTCATGGAAATAAAGAATACTTGGAAAGTAATTTATTAAAGGACGTTCAGGGGTATGATTTTGCAAGCTCCTATATATTTTGCCTACTATGCTGCAAGTATCCAATAACTAAGTTTAAACCACTAAATAAGCAGATAGATGGTGATTATATAATCCGCAATAGTGAAAATCATGCTTTTATGTTTACGGCACGTTTTGCGGATATAAAGCTTAAAGATCCAAACTATCCAATGCCAGTTTTGCAGTTTAGCAAATGTAAAACTATTAATGATGTAACTGATAATGGACGTATCATAGCAGCACAATTTTTAGAGCTAAATACTAACGAAATCGACTATAAACTTATTGATAAATATTATACCTGGGATAAAGAGCACTCAGTTATTTTTAATGTAAAGACTGCAATAAAGGGTTATCTTCCCGACTGGTTTAGAAATCATTTATACAAGCTCTTTACAGATAAAACTAATTTAAAGGGTGTAGATAAAATTAGGTATCAGATACAAAAGGGTAAATTAAATGCTGGCTATGGTCTTTCAGTCCAGCGCCAGGATAAATTAATGTTTATTGAAATCTTTGAGGATGAAATAGTTGAAAAAAATGGTGTTGAAATAGAATATCATGATGGAATGTATAAACTGGATGAATCAATACCACCTGAAGAAGTATATCTAAAGAACATTAAAAAACGTTCTGTTTTTCTTCCATACCAGTGGGGTGTGTGGACTACAAGCTATGCTTTAGAACACCTATTTGAATTAGGTAGTTGCTGCAAGCTATGGCTTTATTCTGATACAGATTCTGTATATGGTATCGGATGGAATAAAAAGCTTGTAAAGAAGCTTAATTATAAATACCGCAAGATGAACGAAAAAGCTGGATTTAAGGCCGTACACTTTAAAGATAAAGATTACTGGCTAGGTGTAGCAGAAACCAGCTTAGAGGATAAATATAGTGAATTTAAGTATATGGGTGCTAAAAGATATTGTGGTAGATGCAAAGAAGATGGGAAGCTTCATATCACAGTTGCTGGTGTACCAAAATCTGCAGCTGATTGTTTAGGCGATAACATCATAAACTTTAAGAAGGGTTTTGTATTTGAAGGAAAGAAAACTGGAAAGAAAACGCATAATTATATGTTCGTTGATGATATTTACATTGATGAAAATGGAAATGAGACTGCAGATAGTGTAGATTTATCACCATGTGACTACAATCTTGATGTTGTTGAATATCATTCACTTGAAGAATATCTTGGAACACCTGATTATGTAACAATTCCATATTATAGTGATGAAGGGTGGGTATCAGTTGGATAAGTTAAAGATTGACTATGAGGATTATTATTTTAGTGTTGCACCATTTATTGAAGCTGCTAAAGAGCTAGGTTGTTGGATTGTTTTAATAGTTGGCGCTAGAAATAGGGGTAAAACCTATTCAATGCTAAAGTATGCATATGAACGTGACGAACAAATCATATTTTTAAAGCGCCAGGTAGGTGATATTAAACTTCTATGCCTAAACGCTAAAAATAAGATGAAGAAACGAAAATCTGATGAAGAAGATGATGATCTTGAAGATTTTGATGAAGATGATGATTTTTCACCTTATGCAGATTTAAATGAAGATTTAGGTTGTAATATCCAGCCTAAGATGCTTGATAGTGAACAAGGTATTGCAACTTTTTACGATCGAGACAGTAATTTTAAAGCGATTAAAAAGGTAGGTGTAGCACTGGCAGTAAAATCAATTGCTAAATATAAAGGTTTTGGTGGTATGCGAAAGTGTAAATATTTAGTATTTGATGAGTTCATACCAGCACCATGGGAGAGAGGTATCACAAAATTAGAAGGTGAATCTGTCACTGAATTATATTCAACTGTAAGCCGTGATAGAGAAGAAAGGGGACAAGACCCACTTTTAATGATATGTCTTGCAAATGCTAACGATTTATCTAATCAGATGTTTAATACACTTGAAATCACTGATGATGTTGTTGATATGATTAACAATCATGAAGAAATCAGGCAAATAGGCCGTAAACTTGTAGTACTTGTAGATGATAGCAAGCTTAAAATTGCAGAAGATGAAAAGAAAACCCTAATCTATCAGGATATGAAAGATACTATGTGGGGCCGTGTTACCTTCTCAAATGAATTTGCTAGAAATGATATAAGCTGCATAGGCAATACCAGCATTAAAAAAATGCGCTGCCGCTGCCTGATCATATATAAAAATGAAGCCTGGTATGTATATGAAAAGGAAAATCTAATTTATATATGTACTTCAAGATCTAACAAAGTACCGGTTGAATATGATTTAAACTTTGAATCCACCAGGAAGCCTTTTTATTTAAAAGAATGTGTTAGCTATATTAATGCATATCATAAGGGAAATATACTATTTTCTAAATTTAGAATGTATGATGTTATTATCCACTTCAAAAAATTTTTTGATATATAGTTGACATGGTATAACATGGTGTGATAACATATAATCAAGTTATGAGATAACACATTTTAAAGGAGTGGTGAACAATATGACATTACAAGAATTAATTAAGGAACTAACTAATTTATATGGAGCTGGTGTACCGGGTGATACTGAAATAATTTGCTTTGCTGAACATACTGAAGGTGATGTATCAGTGGCTTGTCAGATGGATACACTATCAATATCACTTAATGGTAATTATGTGCAGCTATTTATGGAAGGTGAATAAAATGAGAGTAATTGATCTAAAAGGAATATTTAGCGAATTTACTAATGTAAAAATTGTGATTAATGGCAATACTGATGTCTACATGGGTTATTTTTATCAAGTACCTAAAAAATATTGGTATTGTGATGTTGAGAGTGTAATACCTATTAGACATCCTAATAATGATAAGTTAGGTATGGCTGCAATATTACTGGAAGGAAGGTTTGAATAATGACACAAATAAATGAAAATCAATTTGTTTATAAAAAGAATAGATGGTATTACTTAGACGAATATGATTCTAACCAGGTAGTACATACAAGAACAATCAAAAAGGAAGAATATGATAGAGCTATAAGATTAAAGCGCTTTATTGCTAATGATGATATGACAGTGGGGGATAGAATCATTCAGATCATGCATGATAAAGGTATTAAGCAAATTGAACTATCAGAACATACTGGAATAGCTCAAAGTTGTATTGCAGACTGGAAACATAAAAGTACATCCCCAGCAGCTAATAAAATAATGTCAATATGTGAAGTACTTGAATGTACACCTGAAGAACTGCTAAAGGGGGCTAAGTGATGAAACGAGAAGATGTTAAAGAGCAAATGGATAAAATGCTTTTAGAAATTATGCGATATTTAAGTGCTGCTGGTATGGATGATAGAGAATTTTATGAACTAACCAGTGAAGCAGCTTGTACGTTAATCACATCAACTATAGATATAGATCAAGATACTGTTGATTGTATTAATCAATATATGGATAAAATTCAGGATGTCATACAAGTAGGTTGTGATGGAATAATTAGAGCTAAAGAAAATGGAGATTATAAATATATATGATAGTAGCGCAAATATTAAAAGTCATACCTTCAGGTGAATATTTTGAGATCCTCGATATGAATAAGCCAGTGCTTACTGGTTTTGTATCTACTGTTGAAAAGCTCCCAGTATTTGCTACTGTACATGATGATATGAAATATCAACGTGTATATGCTGCATTTCATGTAGAGTTAGTTGATAAGGTTGATAACATATGGAAAATCAATACACGCTAGAAGAAGCTAAAATAAAGGCTTTAATAGAAGAAGCTAAAGAAAAAGGGTTTGATGAATTTTCAGTTAAACCTATTACCTGGATGCATGAACCATGGTTTAGGCTAAACTGGAAATTTAAAAATATTAAAGGTTATTTTGACGTATCACAAGCTACTTTTAAAGTTTGTGAGAATAGGATAATTTTAAAAGAGATTTCAAGGGATATAAGATTATGAAAAAGATTGATATTATCACAGTTATTTATTGTGTATTAATGTTAGCAGCGTGCGCTGCTAAAGCATATCTATATTAAGGAGTTTAAAATATGCCTAAAGATTATCATAAGGGATTCAAGCTGCAAGTTTATATTCCTGAAGAATTAGCAGAACGTATTAAGCAACGTTCACAACTACGTGAAACAACCAGGACTAAAATAGTAGTAGACGCTTTAAATTCATATCTAAATACATCAGATAGTGAAAAAAGTAAATATTATTCTGATAAACACACAATTTAAAATGTGTTTATGATAAAAAACTGCAAGAAAGGAGATTATATTTTATGTTTGCAGAATTAAATGGTGGTGGTATCGACTGGGGTGTTGATACAAAGGATTTGCCATACAAGAAAATCCAGGATTTAGATCAAAAGGGAAAGTATGTTGTTAAAGGCTGCTTTATCAACAGAAATAAGTCAGAAAAGGAGCTTAAAGAATTTGGAGCTTCAGTAGTACTTATTTTGGATGGTGTACTTTTATCAGTACCTAATCATTATGAAAATGCAGTACAGTCTATCTTAGATGATCCTGATAAGGTAGCTGCAGTAAAGGCTGGCAAGTGTGCAATTGGAGATTTTTATACATATGAATCTCACGGAAAAACTTGCTATGCATTCAAATGGATTGATAACGATTAATTAAGCAATTAAGCAATAAAATTCTCTAACGCAAAAAGTTCATAATGTTTATGTTATAATGAAAGTGTATCAAATCTTCTCCCAGGAACGAGATGATACCACCACTCCATGAGCTGCTAGATTATTCTAGCAGCTTATTTTTGAATTAAAACAAGGGGGTTAATTATGGAGCTTACACTACTAAATTTTTCAAAACGAATAAATTCTACCAAAAAACCAACGGCTGCACAATTGGAAGCCGGAAAAGTATTTACAGATCTTACACTAAAGCAGCTTACAAATATTGATAATCCTAATCTTATTTTAGCTGGGGCAAAAGATGAAGATTATGAATATAACTATGCATATGTTAAAGAATGGGATAGATACTATCACATTAAAACCAGTGATTTAAGACATGAAGATATTTATAGTGCACATTTAGAGCTTGATGATTTGGCCACATTTAAGGATGATATTTTAAATACATCTGCCTATATTGTATATTCTTCAACTGGATACAATCGCTGGATTAAAGATGATAGATTCCCTTTACTTATACATGGTGCAGAATATGTTAGATCTACTAGTCAGATTATGGCTAATGGTGAACCACTTTTTGTATCAGGTAGTAATGAAACTGTACTTTTAACTACAGTTTCAAAAAATGAAGGTTTAGTAACCTGGATAACTACTGAAGAAGGTGTTAAGGCTATCATTGATGATTTGACTGCAGATGATACTATTTGGGGATCTCTTACTAATCAGTTTGGTGATGCTATGGGTTCAATTATCCAGGTATTAAGACTTCCTATCAATGTAGATGCTTTACCTAAGTCTGTAAACATGGAGCAAGTATATTTAGGAAATGCACCACTTAAAGATGCAACTACTGGTGGTGATGTATTTATGTATAAGCTCACTTCTAAGGTATTAAATGCAAGTGGGGGTATATCGCTGCCAGTTACATATACAGATTTTAGATTTTCCGAACCATATTGCAGCATGAAAATATCGCTGCCATTTGTAGGTGTAATTGATTTTCCTATTTCTGAAATGTCACCTGATGGAGCGCTTGACTGGGATTTATCAATAGATCTAATGACTGGCGCACTCACTTATGCATTTAAAAACCCTGATAATATATATAAAGTAGTTGCATCATATTCAGGTCAATGTGGTGGACTGGTTCCAATTACATCAACTCAGATAGCTAATGCATCAAGTATATTTTCATCAATTGCAACTGGTTCAGCTTCAATTGGATTATCAGTGCTATCAGGAAACCCAGCGCCAGCAGTAATTGGTGGTATTGGTTCAATTGTGCAAGGCTTCTATGGAATGAATCAAAAATCTACAACAGTTTTAGGATCCTTTTCAGGTGGAAGATCTGAAGAAATTACTGGATCAAGAATTAATGTAGTTGTTGAAAAGTTCCCAACTGCAAATGAACCTGATAATATTACTGCCATTGAAGGCCGTCCAGTTTGTAAAGTAGATACTTTATCAAATTACAGTGGATATATAAAAACACAAGGATTTTCAATAGATATAGCTGCTAACAGTGACGTTATTAATTCTATCAATAAAAAATTAGATACTGGTATCTATATAGAGTGATAACAAAAAGTTCACATTTTTTACAAGAACATATATTTGTTATATAATGTAGGTGGCAGATGTGCGTGTATCACATAGGGGCAAGCCCCTACACGTTTGGCTGATAACCATTTTAAGCTGCAGATAGAACAAATCTGCAGCTACTGCCATTAATAAAATAATAAGGAGTGGGTAGATATGGGTAAAACAAAGAAAACACAAGAAAAAGTAGGATTAAAGGATATTGTAGCTTTTGCAAGGGCTGGATGGACACCAGGTGATGTTAATGCAATATTAGATCGAATGGATGAAATAGGTGATATTAATGATCCTGATGATATTAATGATCCTGAAGGTGATGATGCAGATGATGATACTACTGATGAAGGAAATACATCTACTAATATTGATGATTCAGGTGAAGGTGAATCTGATGAAGATGAAGAAGATGATGATACAGATACTTCTGATCAGAAAGATACCAGTAGTCAAAAGAAGGATACTAATAAATCTACTATACTTGAAAGTGAAAATACTAGGCTAAAGAATGAACTTGCTAAATTGCAAGCTAAAAACAGATCAAAGGACATATCAGGCGAACAGAATAAAGTACCGCTTGAACAGTCATTGATAGATACTTTTCAATCACTATTTGATTAAAGGGGGTTAATTATGGCAAGACGATTAAATGCTACAGATGCATACTTAATCATGAAAAATCTTGTTAAGCAAGCAACTGGCGAAACAGTAGAATTGCAGACTAATGACCTATCTGCTTATATTGCAGCTGGTGAGAAAGTAATGGCTACTGGTTTCGAGAATACCCTTGAAGCTCTCTCTATTGTATTAGGCCGTACAATTATTGCAGTACGTCCATACAAGGCAAGGGCTACAATTGTTCGCCAGGATAATCTTGACTTATACAAGACACGTATGCGCAAGATTTCTTATTATGCTGATGATCCACTACCAGCTGGATCATGGAACACAGATCTATTCCCTAAGAATTTAGGTAGAGGTAGATCTAATGGCCAGGGTGAGCAAGAATCAGGTGAATACAAGGCTACAAAATCACAATGGGAGCAGCACCCAGTTATTCCAGTTGAGATGAATTTTTCAGGATTTTCAACATGGGATGAGGCAATCACCATTTATAAAAAGCAGCTTAGAATTGCTATGCGTGATCCTCAGGAAATGGCTAACTACTTAAATGGTCAGATGGTTAGTAAAAATAATGATGTTGAACTTGAAAAAGAAGCTTTTGATACATTAACCTTTACTGGCTATATGATGGCACTTTTTGCTGCTAATAAAGTACTCAATAATGGTATGGCAGTAAATCTTACTGCAGAATTTAATAATTATTATGGTACTGCTTATACTAGCCAGCAGTTAAGAACTACATATTTAAAGCAGTTTACTGGCTTTTATGTAGCATTTGTTAAGACAATGGTTGAAGATTTTGCACGTCTTACTGCAAAACGTCACTGGCTTATTCCTAAGACATTTGATGATAACACTGTACATGGTGTTCTTCGTTCAACTCCTAGAAATCGTATCAAGATGGCTATGTATGATCCATTTTGGAAGAAAGTAGAAGCTACAGTATTCCCTGAAGTATTCAATGATCAGTATTTAACATATGATAATTTTGAGAGCTTCACATACTGGCAGACAGATGCCCCAGGCCTTCAGGCTAAGTTATCAGGATATACTGCACTTCCTGATATTACTGGTACACATTCAGGCCAGCAGTATAAGTCTGATAAGGTTGAAATTGATTATGTACTTGGTGTTATCTTTGATGAAGATGCTTGTGTTACTAACCATGCACTTGATGATGCTGATGCGACACCTATGGAAGCTAGAAAAAAATACTACAATTTGTGGTGGAATTTCGTCAAAAATGCAACAGTGGATATAAGTGAGCAAGGTGTGCTTCTTTATATGGCTGATAATGCAAATGGTGGAAAGGCTACAGTTGTAGATCCTTCAATCTTAGATGGCAGTGTGACATTCCAGTAATGTCATGATTCTCCTACATACGGCTGCTATAGAAATATAGCAGCCATTTTAAAAGAGGGTTTTAATTATGTATAGTCCACTTAATAATGAAACAATCAATCTATACCAGGGTTCTTTTACACCCTCAGAACAGTTTAGCGATTCTATGGCTTTTCGGTTTTGGATGAGAGCCTTGTATCAGAGGGCCCTAAGTGTATTTGATTTTGTTGATTTGCCAACTGATTTTAGTGAGCAAGAAATAAATCTTCTCTACTATTTGTTGTACATTCCAGGATTTTGTGGAGCTTTTAATACAAGTGAATATGGAAATATCATAAACCCTATAACATTTAAGGGTTATAATGTATTTTTTGCACCTGATGAATTTTTAGTCAATAATCCAGTACTTGATATTACTGGCAAAAAAGAGTTTAAAATATATCACCTTGGTGACAAGGAGCGTTTAGGCAAAGACTTTAAGCCTGAAGAATATGGTGTAGTGATTAAACTTTCACCTGATTATCAGGGTATTTATGACATTTTAGTTTATTATGCTGAAAAGCTTGCTAATATGTCAGCTGGCCTTGATATGAATATTGAGAATTCTAAATTTGCCTATGTGCTGGGATCCAATACTAAATCAGGTAAGACATTTTTAAAGAAGCTTATTGATAAAATTCATGCTGGTGTATCTGCAATCGTATATGATAGTCAAATTACACCATCTACTGATATTGATACTTTTGAGTTCTTCAATCGTGATAACCTTAAAAGCTCTTATATGGTTACTGAATTTAACCAGGACATTCAAACTATTGTAAATCAGTTTGATGCTGAAGTAGGTATAGTTAATGTACCATATGAGAAAAAGGAACGTATGACTGAATTTGAGAGTAAATCTAAACAATCAGATGGTATTGCCAGGGCTACATTGTGGAGAGATACAATACAACATGGATGGGATGAATTTAATGAGCTTTATGAAAAAAATGTAAAAGTAGTTTATAACTATGATTATATGATAAGCCTTGATGATGATGCTGAAGAAGGGGGTGAAGTTAATGAGTAGTGCTACACAGACTTTACTTGGCCTTTATCAGATAGGAAAAGCAAGGGATAAAAATTTTTTTGATAAGCTAACATTCCCTGAAGGTATTGATCATGATATAGCAGTTACAAATATATTGCATGAAGCTGGCGATTATGAAGTACTTTACAATGATCTTGATTTAATGGCTAACGCTTGTGAATTGTTTTCAGCAAAATGGGAAAGAACTTTTGAAAAGTGGCTTGCAGTCATGGATATTGACTATGAACCACTTGAAAACTACAACCGTTTAGAACATTGGAGCGATTCAGAATCTACTTCAGAATCTACTTCAACATCAACAAGTGATGAAACCAGTAATAGTGCTACAACTGATAATGATATATCAGCTTTTAATGCTAACACGCTACAAAATGATACATCTGCAGCAACTACTGCAGAAACTGCTGGACAAGCTATTAATGAATCAAAGCATGATAGACTTAACTATTATGATCATGAAGGTAGGGTACATGGAAATATCGGAGTTATGACAACTCAGGCCATGTACAAGGAAGAATGGGAGCTTGCAAAGCTTAATATTTATAATGAGATTTATGTACTATTTGCAAGGGAGTTATTAATACCATTTAGTTATTAAAGGGGGTAAGTTATGGGTATTAGAGATATGTTTGATCATAAGTATCCAATAACTAATCTGCATGAGATTGATTTAACATTTATGCATAATGACATTGATAAAATGATTTCCATCCTGGAAGAATGGGAAGAAGTTATCGATACACTTAAAGAAGCTGCTGAAAAGTATGATGATATATTAGTACGCTTAACTGCTGCAGAATCTGATATATCAACACTTAAAAGTGATTTATCATCTTTAAAGCTTCAGGTTATAAAAAATGCAGATGATATAGAAGCTCTAAAGGCTAATATGTCAGTACTTGATTCTAAAATGACTATTTTAGAAACAAAAATTGCAGCCGTTTATAACTATATTGATAATTCTATCAATGTACTGGCTTCTAAGATGTACCAGCAAGATTTAATCATCATGAATAAATTAAATCAGGCTAAAGCAGATTTACAAAGACAGATTGATGACTTATATGCTATTGTGGCAAGCATACGCACTGATTTAACAAATCCTTGGCACTGGGGTGAAGTATTTAGCCCTGATGAAAATAACAAGCTTATTTACCAGGATTTGGCGGATAATTGCCCAACTGCAGAAGAATATGCAAGATTAAATTTAACTGCATCTGAATATGATACATTTAATTTAACTGCATATGAGTATGCAAGAAACGGCTTTAAAATGTTACATCTTGATTTTGTGTTTAGCCCAATATACGGGTTTAAGCAGTCAACTAGTAATGTACTTACTTCTATCCTTAACTGGATTGAAGGTACATTATCGGCTGATGGATACCAGGCCCTTAATTTAACTGCAGATGATTATACTGCACTTAATTTAAGCGCTGCAGATTATTATTCTTATAATGGATAAGGAGGGTTTTTATTATGAGTTATGCAAACGGAACACCTTTTTTAAACTTAGCTCAGACAATCGGAACTGATCATAGAGACTGGTTCGATGAGAATGAAGCTAAACTTGATCTTGATGTAAAGATGAAAACTTTGTGGGATGGAGCAGCTGATACTGCAACAATTCTTTCAACACTTCAGGAAAATGTAGCAACACTTCAGACAGATGTAACTACACTTGAAGGTGTTGTATCAGGCCACACATCCACAATCACAACTATTAATGAGTCACTTGTACTTATTAATACTGCACTTACTTCACTTAATACCCAGGTAACAAATAAGTTTGATTCTGCTGGTATTGCAGATCCATATGATGCAACACACGGAATTTATGCAGTAGGTGATATAGTTACATATAATGGCCAGCGTTATGTATGTACTACTGCAGTAACTGCAGCTGAACCTTTTGATGTTTCTAAATGGAGTGCAGAAGATGTACAGACTGCAATTGAAAACGCTGAAACATATAGTAAATTAGTTGCAACTGGTTCAGGTGCAACATTTGCTGCACAATTGCAATCACTGGCAAGCGCTTTTAGTGCATTATCTGATCAGGAGAAAAAACACGCTTGTATAGTAGTTTCAGGTGGTGACTATGATGGATGTATTTTAAGAAATAATTCTATCAATGGTATTTTTGTTACTTGCAAATACTTAATATCAAGTGGCCAGTATGTAATGCTGCACCTAATTTGTGATTTAGGTGGTAATGCAGTTAATATGTCAGGTGTTACACCTTATGCATATGGCACTGTAACAGATGTTACTGCATCACTTTATCTGATTTAATAATCATTAGTATCCAACATATCGCATATACGGTATAAATATGTATCGTATATGCGATATTTCTTTATATCGTAAAT
>JAEEGL010839561.1_pt1 | contig 13506 bp, 11 predicted proteins | sample 9134231 | NCBI WGS metagenome assembly JAEEGL01 (sample SAMN16246548, study PRJNA631951) | gut metagenome | biome: gut microbiome; feature: rumen; material: fiber-attached | host: Bos | place: Iran: Karaj | collected 2018-10
CAGGCCTCCTACAAATCCACCGCCGATACCAAGAAGAATATTCTTGATCCCTTGAAAAATGATCTCAAATTCCGGTTCTCCAGGAGTTTCATAAAACAGCTCTTTGAAGACTTCATACCTTATCATTCTTCACGCCTCTCATCACATACAAAAGCCTTGGCCATCTCACAGCCAAGGCCCAAAAAATTTATGAGCATCAGTTTAAGCTATCGTCATCTTCAATGTCTTTCTTCTGCAAATTGATGCTTAATAAGTTTTAGAAAATCACACCGCAGACGAACACAAACATTTCTGTGCAGATGCCTGAGGGGCTGGGTGCCAAGAAGGCTGTCACACTAAATTAGTGCGACAGCCCCTCATTGTATCCACTGTCCATTCTCTTGTAGTAGGTAACTTCCGAACCCTCCACCTTCTTGCTGTCATAGGTTCCGGAATCTGCCCGGTTATACAGCTCCTCAAATCCAAAGGTATCTGTAGGATAAAAGAAAGCAGCTCCGATACTGATACTTATCTTGTGTTCCCCAAGCTCCGGAATATCCATTTCATCTATGTGCCCTATCAATCTTTCAATGATCTGATTACCGCCATTCTCGGTATATACCCCGGGAACATAGGCTGCAAACTCATCACCGCCAAGGCGCATTATAATATCCTTTTCTCTGAAGGTCTTGTGCATGGCTTCACCAATTGCCACCAGAACCTTGTCGCCAACTTCATGTCCGAAATGATCATTTACATACTTGAATTTGTCCACATCGAACAAAATGAACATTCCGCCGACATTTTTCTTAAGAATATCCCTTATCTTATTCTCTCCGATTCCTCTTCTGTTAATTCCCGTCAGCTGATCGGTCTCAGCGAGGTATTGGAGTTTGTCACGGGCTCTCTTTTCATCATCAATTATCTCAGATGCAAAGATGACGTCCTCAACATTCCCGTCTTTATCCCTTTCCACAACGATGAATCTGGCTCTCTGCCATAGATGCTCAAAGCTTAGGAACTCCTGGGCTATAGTATCTCTTCCCTTCATCCTGTCACTTAAAGTGGACAGATCCGTAAAGGTAAGAAGATCCGCCTTGGAACGGTCGTCAGCCATCATTGCTGCGGCCTCCCTCATCATCACAGAAGCCTTATAGTCACCTTCCTCAAGGAACTTCAAGGTCCTGTATTCCGCAATTGCGATTTTCTCATAGGTGTCCTGCTTCATGTCGATCCTGAGTACAGTGGAATAAATATTTGCAATGGCATTAAGATTCTCTGCACGCTGCCTTGCCTTAAGATCACGGAAAAGAGCGATAATATTTAAGACAAGAATAATTACAATACCAAGGAAAAGCATGCCTCCAAACAAGATTGCCGACTTTTTGAGATCATCCAGCTCCGCATCCTCATTGGTGATGGTAACAACATAGAGATTATACAGGACATGCCGTCTCGAGATGATGTATCTGTCTTTTGTGCCGTTTCCTGTCCGAAGTGCAAAAGTGCTCTTTCCTCCGTTTGTCATAATGGCATTGTAAATTGCCTTCTTAAAAGGATCCTGAGATATGGAATAGTCCACTCCCATCTCATCCTCATTGGAATTGGCCAGAACAATACCCGCTCCGTTCATGGCAAGAACCATATGGCTTTCATCTGCCGTAACTCCGCTGGTTGTCATCTTCTTGAAGGATTCGTAATCTATTGCAAAAGCAATAACACTCTCTCCATCCTTAAGCATCTTGACCGCTGTAATAACATACTCATCGGTTCTTTTGTTAAAATACGGTCCTACAAAGACATACTGCCCATTGGCCTTAATAGCTTCCTGATACCATACTCGCTCTGTGGGATCGTAGTTCTCAGGGTTCCAGCCAAGGCCGTGAAGGAACTTGCCGTCAAATACGCCGAATATTCCGCGCGCTCCTGTGGAAGATACAATTCCCAGTCTCTCAGACTCATAGGTAATAAATTGCAGCATAGTCTCCTCAGAAGCATCTGTGTCCAGCATATATTCAAGCGTCGCCGTGGATCCCTTAAGCACATTGTCAATCTGGGTCAGATACAAGTCAAAGGTCCCCTCCACCTGATATGACGCATTTTCGCACTTGCATATGAGGTTATTCTCATACAGATTCACAAACCTGAAATACATAATAAAAAAGGCCGCAAAAAATAAAAGCGGCCATACAATGAACGGTAGAATGTTTAGAAACCTTATCTTTTTTAAGTTTGTCGGTAATCCCAATAATCGTTTCATAATATTTTTCTCAAATACCCACGATTATATTATAACTTTTGTAGAGATTCCGTAATCATAAAAAAGATTAAATATTAACTAAATTAAGTATAAATATTATTTTCAGATCTTTCTTGTGGACTCTCCCTCGATGAGTTCTCCCGGAAATACTATATGCTTATGTCTGCTCTCTCCGTCAATAATGTCAAACAAAAGCTTCATGGTCTCCTTGGAGATATCTCCCATGGGCTGGCGGATGGTCGTAAGTCTGGGAACACAGTAGGCTGCCAGTTCCTGTCCGTCAAAGCCTGCAAGAGAAACATCTTCGGGAACTCTTAAGCCTGCATCGGCAAAGGCCCTCAGCGCACCAATTGCAAGAACGTCGGATACACAGTACAAAGCAGTGAATTCCTCTCCGGAATCAATAAGTGCCTTGGCGGTATCATAACCGTTCTGCATGGTGTAGATTCTTTTATCAACGTATCTGATAAGGTTATTGTTAACTTCGATATTGTTATCTTTAAGCGCCTCCAGATAGCCTTCCAGACGTAGTCTAACAATTGAAGGAGTATCGCTTCCCTCAGCCATGATCGCAATCTTTTTGTGACCAAGGCTGATGAGATACTCGGTGATCTTCTTACTCTCAAAGGCATCGTCAACGGATACTGTAGAATAGGCATTTCTGTTAAGATCATCCGAGATATCGGAACCTATGGTAGCAAATACCACAGGGACATTTAACTGCTTGACCTTGTCTGACGCATGCTTGGTGCTGCCTCCCATGAAGATGATGCCCCTGAGCCTCTTCTCCTTCTCAAGCTCCAGAGCAACATCCACCTCATCCTCATAGGCCTCAACATGCCTAAGAACCAGTGCGTAGCCCCTCTTCTCGGTCTCATGCTCCACCACCTCGATCATGGGTGAGAAAAAGGGATTGGTGATACCCTTAACCAGCACGGCGATGCACTTTGCATCGGTTCTCTTAAGGTTCCTTGCGCTGTTATTGGGTATGTAGCCGGTCTCCTTGATCACAGCCATTATCTTTTTCTTGGTCTCAGGATTGATATCCGAGTGATTATTGATAGCTCTGGATACGGTGCTGACGCCAACGCCGCATCTTTTTGCTATTTCTACGATCGTTATTTCTGCCATATCTGTACTCTCACATATTTGGTATAGGAAACTGCAAAATCACTTCAACCTGCGGTATATTCTAGCATAATCGTGCATCTTCTGGCAAAGCTCTTTTGTAAGGGCGTCCTTCTTCATTCTCCACACCCAGTTGCCGCCAAGAGTTGAAGGTGTATTGATGCGGGCGTAGGCAGGAAGTTCCAGATAGTCCTGCATCGGAATGATGACAGTGTCGGAGACGCTGGCAAATGCCGCTCTTATGCACTCCCATACCGCATCCTTGGCATAGTGGATCCCCAGATATTCCTTGCAGAATTTCTTGTCCGCCCTTGGAAGCTGATCAAACCAGCCCCTGGTGGTCTCATTGTCATGGGTTCCTGTATAAACTATGCAGTTCCTGGTGTAATTGTGAGGAAGGTAATCACTCTCCTCCCTTGAATCAAAGGCAAACTGAAGTATCTTCATTCCGGGGAAGCCTGTCTTTTGAACAAGCTTTATAACCGATGGTGTAAGGAAACCAAGATCCTCTGCGATAACTCTCCTCCCACCAAGTTCCTTCTTCATGGTGTCGAACAGATCGTAGCCCGGTCCCTTTCTCCATTCTCCGATCTCCGCAGTGGAATTGCCAAAGGGGATTGCATAGTACTCATCAAAGCCCCTGAAATGGTCGATCCTGACCACATCGTAGAGCTTGTAGCACTGGGCGATTCTCTTCATCCACCACTTATAGCCGGTCTTCTTGTGATAGTCCCAACGGTACAAAGGATTGCCCCAGAGCTGACCTGTTGCGCTGAAGGCATCCGGAGGACATCCTGCAACATCAATCGGTGTATTGTTCTTATCCAGCAAAAACAGCTCCGGATTGGCCCAGGTATCTGCGCTGTCAAAGGCAACATAGATCGGAATATCACCGATGATATCTATTCCCTTCTCATTGGCATAGCTCTTAAGCTGTGACCACTGCTTGGCAAACAGATACTGAAGGAAACTGTAGAAATCGATCTCCTTGGCATATTTGGCTGTTGCTTCCTTGATCGCCGCTTTCTTTCTGAGTCTTACACCCTCATCCCAGGTATTCCATGCCCTTCCGTCGTAGGCATTCTTAAGAGCCATGAAAAGAGCATAATCAAAGAGCCAGTCATTGTCTTTATCCTTCTTGAAGGCTTCAAATTCTTTTTTGATGGTTGCTGCGTCCTTGGCATTATCTCTGTTCTCATAAGCCTTCATAAGGAGCTTGAAACGGGCTCTGTACATCTTCTCGTAGTCGATGTATTCCTCAGAGCCGCCAAAATCACACTTATCAGCCTCAGCTTTGGTCAAAAGCCCCTCTTCGATAAGTGTGTTTATGTCAATAAAATAAGGGTTTCCCGCAAAAGTCGAAAATGACTGATACGGTGAATCACCATAGCTGGTCTGTCCCAGCGGCAGAAGCTGCCAGTAGCTTTGTCCGGCCTCCTTAAGAAAGTCCACAAACTTATAAGCCTCCTTTGAGAAAGTGCCGATTCCGTATTCCGACGGCAGCGAGAATATGGGAAGAAGCACTCCGCAGGCCCTACTACCCTTCTTTTTAGCCATAATAACCCCTTTCTAAGAAAAAAATTTCCGGAAATAATGCACGTTCCCGGTAACGTTTCCATAAATCTATGGTATCAGTTTTTGGCAATGATTTCAAGAGACGCTAAAAAACATATTAAAATTGTTAAAAAAGCGGTAATTCATTTGAAGAAAGCGGCAACCCGTGCTATATTTAAACTAGACTAACATGGTCAACAGGCTTGAAGACAGGACCGAAATTATGAATGAAAAATTCTTTGAATTAAAAAAAGAAAAACAGGATCGCATGATCAATGCTGCTCTCTACGTCTTTGCCCAGTATGGCTACTATCACGCCAGCACCGACGAGATTGTTAAGCATGCGGGCATCAGCAAGGGTTTGCTTTTCCATTATTTTGTAAGTAAGATCGGGCTCTACGCCTTCTTGTACGACTATGCCACAAGATTCGTGACCTTAGAGCTTACTCAGAATGTGGAAAAAAATGAGGATCGATATTTTGAACTCTATAATCAGATAACCTCCGCCAAGGCTGCTGCCATGTCCCAGTATCCTTATATCTTCGTCTTCCTTGACAGAGCCGATGAGGAGACCCACCCTGAAGCTGTTGCGGAGATAACCGAGAGAAGGGACAAATACAGAAGGATCATGGTGGCTCTTAAGGAGAGAGCTGATATCACCGGCTTTGCCCCCGGCGTTGATTACGCTAAGATCGGAGAGATTCTGGATTATACCATTAAAGGAATTCTCCTTAAGCATGTAAAGAGCGAAAACTTCAGATCTGACCTGTTTCTTGAGGAAGCAGAGGAATATATAGATATGATTAAGCAAATGTCCTATGAAAAGGAACTTGGCTAAAACAGGGCATCTGCAAAACAAGGAGGCTGACATGAGTAAGTTCTTAGTTGCAGGCGTTACACAGATTGAGACCATCGTCAGGGTGGACAAGATTCCCGTTAGCTATGCACCGCTTACCAGCGTGAATGATTCCATTTTTACAGCTGTGGGCGGAGATGCTTACAATGAGTCCCTGGCACTTAAGTGGCTTGGAGATGATGTTACCTTTATGTCCATCGTTGGCAGAAATCAGGACCTTAGCATCATCAATCCTCCGGACAGAAAGATAACCCTGTCCACCGATTATATCATTCCTCAGATGAAAGAGACCCCCACTGAGGTGGTTCTCTATGACAGAGACAGGAAGCAGCAGATTTTTGAGGATATCAAGGATCTTCGTGACAACGTATATGACATGTCAATGGTGGCTCCCATAGCTGAGAGCTGCGATATGATGATCCTTGCCAATGCCAACTTCTGCCGTCCCTTTGCCAAGGCAGCCGTTGAGCATAATAAACCCATCGCCGTAAATATCAGAAACTACAACCCTGAAAAGGAAAAATACAACACTGACTTCCTTGAGCCCGCCAAGGTTCTCTACTTCAGTGACGACACACTCCATGAAGATCCTTACGAATTCATCGACAGAATGGCCGCCACCTATGGAACAGAGATTATTATTCTGGGACAGGGCCGTGAAGGTCTTATCCTCTTTGACAAGACCAAGGACGTGAGAGTTCATTACAAAACAGTTAAGACCAACGAGGTTGTTAATACAATAGGTGCCGGAAACGCCCTGTTTGCCTGCTTCCTCCACTATTACATGGAGACCGGCGACAGCGTTAATGCCATCAAGAATGCACTTTTGTTTGCCTCCTACAAGATAGGCTACATGGGCACTTCCAATGGTTTCATGACCACGGAGCAGCTTGAACAGTGGCGTAATCTGATCTGGGGCATCAAGAAAAATGAGTGGACTAATGATTAACTTCTCAAAACCTCTTTCATTTGCCCGATTTTTGTATTAAAATGACTTTAGTGTTTTCAAAAGAGGAGGATATCATTATGTCTAAAAATAACGGTTTTGGCAAATTCCTTTTGTTCTGTGCTGCTGTGGGGGCCGCTTTCGCAGGAATTTACTATTATCTGACCAAGAGAGATGAGCGTATTGCCGAGGGCTTCGATGATGACGACTTCGATGATTTCGATGACTTTGAGGATGACGACTTCGACACCACCTCAGATTTCAAGTTCGGCTCCAGAAAATATGTAGATATCACATCCGGTGATGAAGCAGAAGAATCAGACAAGACAGAACCGGCTAAGCAGGCTTCTTCAGATGATAAGAAAGACAGTGATGAGCCCGATGAGTCAGAAGAGTTCTTCGACGACGAGAAGTAATTTCTGAATTTCTTACAATACAAATACAGCGGTATGATCCGATGGACCATACCGCTTTTTTATTGTCTTAATATCTGATCTTACTCGTCGTCCTTCTCTGCCAGCATCTCCTTGAGGTAACGGGCCTTGTCCTTGATACGGGAATTGGCCACACGGGAGATAAGGATCTCTCCTATCATCTTGCTGGCGATATCCCTCTGATCTGTCTCCACCGCAAGGGCAGCCAACAGATAATCAAGGGTAGAGGAATCCATTCCGGCAATGGGGAATTCCTCCGATTGTCTTGCCATAACGAAGCCGTCCAGAGCGTTCTTAAGAAGCTCCTTCTCCTGTGCATCGTTCTCTTCCTTCTTCTTCTCATAGCCCTCTTCCGAAGGATCAAGGCGCTGGGTCTCGCCTCTTATAACCCAGGCAGTCTTAAGGCAGATATAGGCCTTCTCACTGTTCTTGGCCTTCTTGACCATTGCATTGGCAAGGGCCAGCTGATACAGGCTCCTGGCATAATCATAGGAATAGGTCGGGCCTTCATTTTCCATCCTCTTATAGTTCATACTGATCTGTTTTCTGATATCATCGATCTGGTATTTGTTCAAGGTAGTAAAATACCTGCCAAGGGCTGCATAGCCGCAGTCAGGGCATGCGATAACATCATACTTGTTCTGATCAAGCTCATCGTAGTCCGGGCGAAGGTCGATATCAACATTTTTCATTCTGACCTTACCGGTTCTTACAGTCTTGACCTCGAAATCAGTTTCGCAGACAGGACATTTGTATTTTTTGTCGAATAGATAATCCTCTTCATTTACAAGAGACAACTTCTTAACAGGAGCTTCTTCCTTCTTAACCGTTGTCTGTTTCTTCTTAGGATCCTCAAAAAGTTCCCCTTTGCCGATGCCACCAAGTCCAAGTTTCTCAAGTCCGGAAAAAATACCCATAACCTATACCTCTTTTCTTAAGCTGATCAGTTTTTAGGTAATACAAAAGAACTCTTAAGTGATACTATCCTGTTAAATACAGGAGCTCCAGGTTTGGAATCCTTGCTGTCTACGCAGAAGAATCCGTTTCTTACAAACTGGAATTTATCGTAAGCTACTGCCTTACCAAGTTCAGGCTCCAGCTTAGCTTCTTTGATAACGGTGATGGAATTGGGATTGAGATTAAGTGATCCATCCTCGTTATATACGCCCTTCTCCTCATCAATTATATTCTCATACAGACGAACCTCTGCTGTAACTGCCTCTTTTGCGGCAACCCAGTGAATGGTTCCCTTGACCTTCCTTCCGTCGGGGCTGTCGCCGCCCTTGGTTGCAGGGTCGTAGGTGCAGTGAATCTCTGTCACAACGCCGTTCTCATCCTTCTCAAAGCCTGTGCAGGTCACAAAGTAAGCATTCATAAGTCTTACTTCGTTGCCGGGGAACAGACGGAAGTACTTCTTTGGAGGCTCCTCCATAAAGTCTTCTCTCTCGATCCACAGCTCTTTGCCGAAAGGAATCTGACGCTTGCCCATCTCGGGAACTTCCTTGTTGTTCTCGATGTCAAGGTACTCAGTCTCGCCCTCAGGATAGTTGTCGATAATGAGTTTAACAGGATCAAGAATAGCGCACATTCTCTTAGCTTTGAGCTTAAGATCCTCTCTGATGCAGTACTCAAGCATTGCATACTCAGCTGTTGAATTGGCCTTACTGATACCGCACATATCAACGAACATCTTGATGGACTCGGGAGTAAATCCGCGTCTTCTAAGGGATGCGATGGTTACAAGTCTGGGATCATCCCATCCGTCAACGATACCGTCCTCTACAAGGCGCTTGATATATCTCTTACCTGTAACAACGTTGTTGAGGTAGAGCTTGGCGAACTCGATCTGACGAGGAGGGTTCTTGTACTCACACTCATTTTTTACCCAGTCATAGAGAGGTCTGTGATCCTCAAACTCCAGGGTACAGAGTGAATGAGTGATTCCCTCGATGGCGTCCTCAATAGGATGAGCAAAGTCATACATAGGATAGATGCACCACTTGTCGCCTGTTCTTGCATGTGTCATATGAGCAACACGATAGATGATAGGATCTCTCATGTTGATGTTAGGTGAAGCCATATCGATCTTGGCACGAAGAGTTACTGTGCCGTCCTCGAACTTGCCGTTCTTCATATCTTCGAAGAGTCTTAAGTTCTCCTCTACGCTTCTGTCTCTGTTGGGATCATCCTTACCGGGCTCTGTGAGGGTTCCTCTGTACTCTCTCATCTCCTCGGCGGTCAGCTCGGAAACATAAGCCTTGCCCTTCTTGATGAGCTTAACGGCGTCCTCATACATCTCGTCAAAATAATCGGAAGCGTGGAAGAGTCTGTCCTCATAATCTGCTCCCAGCCACTTAACATCCTCGATGATGGAATCCATGAATTCCTGCTTCTCCTTGGTAGGATTGGTATCATCGAATCTCATGTTGAATTTGCCGCCGTACTCCTTGGCCATGCCATAGTTAAGAAGGATACTCTTAGCATGTCCAATATGTAAAAAACCGTTGGGCTCGGGAGGGAAACGTGTGTGAACGTGATCGTAAACTCCCTCTGCCAGGTCCTTGTCAATTGCCTGTTCAATGAAATGTCTTGAAGGTGTATTATCACCCTCGGCATTCTCGCCTAAATTCTTGATTACTTCTTCTGCCATTGCTGATAAAACCAACTTTCTACTTATTTTGGGTTTACTGATAAGTAAACAGACTTATCGGTATAAACCATATCACCATATTATAACATAGAACGATTGTCAAATTCTATTCACAGGGTCACCAAAAATCTTTAGTCATATACATACTTCTCTTCAAAAGCAGCCCTTCTTATAGGTTTGTCAAAATAGAAGCCCTGAATATATTTAACTCCCATTCCCTTGATAGCTTCCAGCTGCTCTGCCGTCTCAATTCCTTCAACGCAGATCTCAGCTCCGATGGTCTGCCCCAGCTCAGCCATCATCTTGATGAAGGCCCTTGAGTATTCACTGGTGGCTACATCCTTAGCAAAATCCTTGTCAATCTTGATGATATCAAAGGGAAGTGCCCTGATACTGCTAATAGCCGTATATCCCGTTCCGAAGTCATCAAGGGCAAGCCTTACTCCCAGATCCTTGATATCCAGGAGAGTCTGCTTGGTTCTTGCCAGATCGTTGATGGCAAGGCGCTCCGTCAGCTCCAGGATAAGGTTATTGGGATTGATATGATTATCTTCTATACACTGTCTGATAACATCGACTATATCGTTCTGCATTATCTGAACAACAGAAAGATTTACGCTGACAGCGTAGTCCCCGTTGCCGGCTTCATTCCACTGTCTGCAGCATTCACAGGCCTTTTTGAGCACATGATTACCGATAGGGGTAATAAGCCCCAGATATTCCGCAAGAGGCACGAATTCATCGGGATTAAGGAAGCCCAGCCTTGTGCTGTTCCAGCGAACAAGAGCCTCTGCTGCAATATGCTTCTCCTCATCCTTCTCACCGTTTCCGATTGCCGCTCCGCTGATGATGGGCTGGAAGTATACCTCAAACTCGTTGCAGCTCTTACCGATAGCATCATACATATTTTTCTCAAGGTCCAGTCTGTGTATGGATGAGGAATCAATGTTATCTGAATATTCCGCAATCCTGTTCTTACCGGACTTCTTGGCTTCATACATGGCAACGTCAGATTTTCTGATAAGCTCAGAGACATTATCGCCATGCTCCGGGAACTTCACAACGCCCATACTCATGGTGCAGTAATAATCGCTGTCCTTGAGATACCAGGGCGTAGCAAACGCATTCTTGATTTCCTCCATGATCTTATCCATTCTGTAATAGCTCTCAGGAGGAACTATGATTACGAACTCATCGCCGCCCATACGGTAGCAGGAGTTACTGATACCCTCAATGCGTCCCACAGCCTTGGAGATATCCTGAAGAAGGATGTCACCGTACTGGTGCCCCAGGCTGTCATTGATGTGCTTGAAGTCATCCAGATCCAGATACATCAGTGCACCTGTGGTTCCGTTCTGTCTTGCCTCATCCACATATCTGGCCAGATCCTTTTCGCAGCACATCCTGTTATAGAGGCCTGTCAGGAAGTCTGTGTAGGCCTGCTGCTCTATTCTTCTCTGATAGAGTTTTTTCTCTGTAATATCGTAAATAGCGCACAAAGACACGGGACGACCGTCCACCCATTTAATTCTGGTGTAATATACGTCGTACCATTTCTCTCTCTGCTTGTGATGCACCTCGTAGTTGCCGGAATGGCTTCTGGAGGGAATATTTGATTCAAACAGCTCAATTAGTCTGTTCTCCGCAAGTTCCTTACTAAAGTTCTTTTTGAAGCTCCTGTTGGCAAAAAGAAGTACTCCCGTGCCGATATCTCTTACATAAATGGAGCTTCCTACATTATCAAGTACCGCTTCCAGTGAGGCAAAAGAGCTGGCCAGGGAATTGGTCTGTATTCTCTTGGTTATGATACTCTGCAGGATCCTTATGGTGTCATTGATGAACTTGATATCATCGATGGACCAGATGCGGTTTTCCTTGGTCTCAGATAAGCAGGCGTAGAACCTTGGAGCACCATTGATGATAATGGGCATTGAAACAAGCGCCCTAATTTCGAACTGATCCAGCTGCTCTCTTTCTCCTGCATTCATCTGGGTATCGGAGGATATGACAACAGCCTTCTCATTGCCAAGAAACCAGCATACTTCCTGGTCCGTGGTATCAGTGAACATCTTTTTTACACCCGGAGCTGTCCACTGAACTATTATGTCCATAAGGCCTCGGGTTCCTATTTTGCAGGTAAAACCGTTACTGATCTGCAGATAGGAACAGAGCTTGGACAGTATTGTGGCCATAATGTTCTCTATGGTCTCATCGCTGTCAAGGAGAGATACGATCTCGGTCATGGTCTCAGCTCTGTGGAAAGAGGTGGTCATCTCCAGCTCCTGCTGCCTTGACTCCTTGCTCTTGGCAACAGCAATAGACCTGGAGGTCTCAACGCCAATAAGGGCATTAAGGGTCTCCCGGAGCAGATCCAAAACCTTATAAAATTTCATCTCGGAAATCTGATACCCAAAAGATTCTATGGGCGGTAAGTGAAAGAACTCTTTTTCATAGTCTGCTTCAGGAAAAACTCCGCAGACAATCCAGACAGCGGCGGCAATGCCGTTATGTCGCACGGCCACTGCCGCAAGCCGAAGATTAGGCACTTCGGTGATCTCCACCGCCTGATCCTCCAGCTCGCTCTCTGACACGCGTTTATAGATATTGTGGATGCGTACATCCGTTACATATTTTCTTATTACTTCCACATCCGAAGGGTTACCGGAAAAGTGGCTGATGGGAGCTCCATCCTCATCAAGGCACAGAGCATATACTCCGGCCAGCTCGCAGAAGTGGTCCTGCCAGGACTGTATCTCTTTGGCATTTTTGAGCGCAAAACTCCCAAGGACTCCCATTGTAGTCTCTTCGGAGCCCATTTTTGCGGTCTTCTCAAGTTCCTCTAAAGATACCGTATCCTGCACTTTTCCCCCTCAAGAAATATGCTAGTATGCTTATCTTAAATTGTTAGTCAATCACAGTGCGCTGTAGTTAGGCGCCTCCTTGGTGATCTGGATATCGTGAGGATGTGACTCTCTAAGGGCTGCTGCAGACATCTTGATAAATCTGCCATTCTCCTTGAGCTCGTCAATTGTTGCACATCCGCAGTAACCCATACCTGAACGAAGACCGCCCATAAGCTGGAATACTGTGTCCTCAACTGTTCCCTTGTATGCTACGCGCCCCTCAACGCCCTCGGGAACAAGCTTCTTGGCATCTTCCTGGAAATAGCGATCCTTTGAACCGTTCTCCATGGCTGCGATTGAACCCATGCCACGATATACCTTGTATTTTCTGCCCTGATATAACTCAAACTCACCGGGAGCCTCATCACATCCGGCAAACATTGACCCCATCATTACGATATTACCGCCTGCGGCGATAGCCTTGGTAATATCTCCGGAATACTTGATACCACCATCAGCGATGATCGGTACACCATATTCCCTTGCAACTGCGTAGCAGTCCATGATAGCAGTGATCTGAGGAACACCGATACCTGCAACCACACGGGTTGTACAGATGGAACCGGGTCCGATACCAACCTTGACAGCATCAGCACCTGCCTCAATAAGAGCCTTGGTAGCTGCGCCTGTTGCCACGTTACCTGCAATTACCTGAAGATCCGGGAATTTCTCCTTGATCATTCTAAGGCACTTAAGAACGTTCTCTGAATGTCCGTGAGCGGAATCAAGAACGATAGCATCAACCTTGGCATCAACAAGGGCTGCTACACGGTCAAGGCAGTTAGCTGAAATACCA
>JAEEGL011731087.1_pt1 | contig 13506 bp, 6 predicted proteins | sample 9134231 | NCBI WGS metagenome assembly JAEEGL01 (sample SAMN16246548, study PRJNA631951) | gut metagenome | biome: gut microbiome; feature: rumen; material: fiber-attached | host: Bos | place: Iran: Karaj | collected 2018-10
GGAATAAGAATGGCAATGTCTACTGTTGCCACAGATAAGGCTCTTTATAAAAAAATGCTTATGGGATGGTTTGAATCAGTAATCATTATTGTTTTATTACCATATATTTTTTCTATGGTAATTAATGCAAATAAACTTTTGATAAATATAGCAATAAATATTAAAGATGGTTTTATAAATAATGGAAAAAATAGTTTTGAAGTAGAAATTTTGGAATCAGTTATGTCTTTAATAAAATCTAAAGGAGGAATGACAGTTGCTTTATATTCGTTAGTTTACTGGTTTTTGTTTTTTATAGAATTAAAATTCTTTTTATTATATACAAGAAGAATGTTATCTGTATTTTTCTTAATTTTAATATCTCCGATTATTACAGTTACTTATCCTATGGATAAGGCTGGAGATGGAAAGGCGCAAGCATTTGGAAATTGGTTTTCTGAATTTTTTAGCACTGTATTTCTTCAAACAATGCATTGTTATACATATTTAGTATTTATGTTTTTAGCGGGAAATATAGCTGAAAGGATTCCTGTTATAGGAGTGGCTTTTCTTTATGCACTACCAAGAATTGAGAAAATATTTAAAAAATTATTTAATTTGAAAAACATTTCAATGAAAGATTTTAAAGATATGCTTAAATCGAAAGGATAATATTATATGAAGAAAATAGATTATTCAAAAATATTAAATAGCAAAAAATTTATAATAACAGCCATTGCAATAATTTTTATATTAGTAATAATACTAACAAATTTGAGCTACAGAAAAAAGAAAGAAAAACAGATTAATGATAATATTTCTGGTATTTCAGCTGGTATGGGATTTGAAAGTGTTGAGGCTATAATAAAATACTATGGTGGAACATATATTTCTGAAAAGACAAGCAAAGATAAAAACTTTTATAAAGATATATATGCAAAATTGAAATATGATACTTTTGATGATGGAAAGAGTCAAGAGTTTTATTATAAATCAATGCTTGATAGTTTATCTTCTTTTATACAGCGTAGCTATAGATTAATCGATGATGAAAAAGAACTTACTATAGAGGCAAAAGCAAATATTGATGATAATGGAAATATGGGATTCTTATATATAATAAATGGTATTGACGATTATTTTACAAAACAAAAATCTAAATTATCTTATCAAAATCGTTCAGAAGAAAAAAATACAAATTTTAATATAAATAGCAATGAAATATTAACTGCAATTCAGAATGATTGGAAAAAAGGATCTGTAAGTTTTGGAACTAAAGATTCAGACTTTGATAAATATGAAATTTATTTTGATGAAGGATATGAAGTAAGATATATTTCAGGAAAAATATATAATATTAATTTTACAAAAAAATATGGAAGAGAAGTTGTAAATGGTATTGTACCAGGAATGAATTTTGAAGAAATCATAAAAACATTAGGAACACCCACATATGGTATGGATGAGGAAGGTTTAATAGGTTATAAAAATGATAAAATGTATGTGTTTTTTACAGAAGACAAGATTCATATATTTAGAAATGAAAAAACAAATCTGAAAGATTTTGAAGAGCTTTTAGGCAAATATATAGAAAAAGAAATAGATATAAAAGAATTTATGAATAAACTTACATATATGTGGGATGATTATGCAGAGTACGATTATACAGAAAGCTCGATATATTTAAGCTATCCGATAAAAGGAATAATAATAGATATGGATAGAGACTCGTCTTTAGGAATTCAGATTTATAGCAATTGTAATTTAACTGAAAAATTAATTGATTATATTGAAAATGATAAAATAACAGCAAAAATGGAAGAGAATGCATTACAGGTACAAACAAAAAAAGAGTTAGATACTATGAACAATTATAAATATATTGGAATGCTATCTGCAACGAGAGATGAAACCTTTGAGGGAGAAAATGAAGAAGAAAACAGAAGTGAATTATATAGTGGATTATTTTTATTTTATGCAGAAAGAAGTGAAGAATTAACAAGAAAGAATATAAAACTGATTTCTCAAGTAGAGGATTACCCAAATAGAGAATTAAATGAAGTAATTAATGAAGCAATGTTTGCTTCTGATAATATGCTTATTTATTCAATACAAAACAAAGGAATTTATGTAATGAATGTTACTACAGGAGAAATATTTACGATAGTAGAAGGAAAAGATAGATTCGAAATTAAAAGTTTTGAAAATAATGTTTTACAATATGATAACAATCAAATTAGGTTAAATATGGAGTAATTATGATAAAAAGAAAATTAAAAAAAATAATTATTATTTTAATAGTATTTATAATTTTATTTCCATACACAGTGACTTTAGCAATAAGTCAAGAAGAAGCAGGAAAAGCAATAGCAAAGTATTCTTATAATTTTTGTATGAAATTAGGTTATAATTCTGGAAACAACATGTGTATATACGACTGGAGTTCAAATAGAAAAAAAGGGTACAAACTTCAATTAACAAGTGGAGTAGCAGAGGCTAGTGAAGGTAGAACCAAAAGCTTTACTAACAAATATCCGATGGATTGTGTTGGATTTGTTTCTACAATGATACATCAAAGTCTTGGAATTGGTGGAGAAGAATTTACATATTTTGTTACGCCGGGAGGTGGTGATTCTCCATATGTTGAAAAAGTGTCTGGAAGTGCTAAGCCAGGGGATATAGGATGTAGTAAAAAACATGTTTGGGTATATTTAGGAAATATGCAAGGAAGATGGACGGCAGAATCAAACAGCACACCAGATTTTGCAGGACCACAATTGAGTAGCAAAGTAAATGCAGCTACTTATGGATATTATAGGATAAAGGAATCTTATGCCAATACTGTAACAACATACAAGGAATCTCCTGATGGTACAGACCTTGCTGGTAGTTCGTTTGGAGCTAAACAGTTTGAAGAATCGAAGTTTTATTACAACGGAATCCCTGATGGAAAATATTCTGTAACAGCATCATTTACAGAGTGGATAATAGATGCATTAAAAGATATTTTAGATTATATTATTGGAATCATTACTTTATGTCAACGAATGCCTTTTGTTGGATGGACAACTATAATTGAAAACTTAATTACAAATACAATTTATAATATCGATCATGACGGTGAAAACGATACAAAAAAGGATCAACATCCGACTTCAACAAAAGTTGATGAATCAACAGTTACAATAGAATCAATAATTTTTAATGATCTAGATATTTTAAATGTAGACTTTTTTAAAGAATTAGACTCTGATTCAGAAACAGAAGTAGAAGCAGAGCCTGCTCATTAGGAAAGAAGGTGTTTAAAATCGCTAGAAACAGAAAAAAAATTAAAATAAGTAAGAAAAAAGTTATTAGATTTGTAATTATAGTTGTTCTTATATTAGTAGTTATTATTGTAAATAGTGTTATGAAGATAAAGAAAATAGTAGAAAAAGATCAAGAAATACTTGCTGACTTAGATGACCCAAATGTATCAGATTTTGATAGAGTTATGGATAAATATGAGGTTGATGTAAAAGATAAGACTCCTAAAGTAGACGAATTGATGACCCAATATAATGTTGATTTTAAATACGATTTGTACGAAGGAGAAGAAAACAAAGAAGATTATTATATATCACTAATAGAAGAATTAAATGAAGTATCTGTATATAATTATAAATTAAGAGATGAAAGAAAAAATATAACAATAATTTCAAAAAAAGACGAAGAAACAGGAAAATTCAAATATACAATAAATGGTGAAGAAGACTATTTTGGAAAAAATAATAAAAATATTGAAATTTTAAATAATTATAAAGAAATAGAAAAAGAACCAGAAAGAATATATACTGAAGACGTAAATTCAATAAGTTCATCAGGTTGGAATTTTGCTTCAGCCAATATGGGAAAATATAAATTAATAGACGGACAATATGTTTCTGAAGATAATGCCAAATTAGAAATTGGAAATCTAACAATAAATAGAATTATTTTAAATTCAGATTATCAAAAAGACATAGTAAAAGGTATTAGGGTTGGAACAGATTTTGAAACTATAAAAGAGAAGCTTGGAGAACCAACTTTTGAAATTAAAGAAAAAGATGTAATAGGTTATAAATTATCAGATTCATATATCTATTTTTATAAGGATAAGGCAATTGTTTATCCAAATATGAATTATATGAATTATAGTTTTGAAAAAATGATATTTGATTATTATGAGGGAGCAGATACCATAGATAGAAGTAGATTTGCTAATAAAATATTGACAGAATATGTTGATTTTGATTCAAAGCTTGATGGAGATATTTTAATACTTACATCAATTGCAAGACAAATAGAAATAAGGATCGATAATAATAGAAATATGGGAATAACCGTATTTAATGGATACAATTTAGGAAGACAAATGAAAAACTATATTAGAGATGGAAAAATAAATGCAAGACTAGATGAAGATTTTACCTATGTATATGAAAAAAACGTTATGGATTAAGGAGTAGCAATGATAAAAAATAATAGGAAAATGAAATTTATAATAAAAATACTACTAATTTTATTAGTAGTATTTACCATGCTTATAAATCCTATTATTACAAATGCTGAAGAGAATACACAAATTTCAAGAACTGTAACACAAGAAATTAGAAGAAATGTTGCAATGTGGTATTTAATAGCAAGATATTTTTCAATTGCTGCTATGTTGAGTGTTTTAGTATATTTGGGAATAAGACTAGCAATTAGTACTGTAGCTTCTCAAAAAGCTTTATACAAAAGAATGCTAGTAGATTGGTTTACAGGCTTTATAATGATATTTGCTATGCATTATTTTATGAAAGTTATTTTATACTTAAATGAAACTTTGCTAGGAATTATTAGAAATGTTGAGGAAGCTAGAATAGCAGCAAGAACAACCGAAGGTGAGGTTGGAGAAACTATTTATGAAACTATTAGAACAAGAGCTTATAGTTTGAAATTTACTGTTGGTACATCAGGTGCTATTATGTATATATACTTGGTATATTATACAATTAAATATTTAATTATTTATATAAGAAGATATGTAAATGTAATAATATTAACAATTACTGCGCCTATTATTGCAATGTTGAATACTTTTAAAAAAATCAAAAGTGGTAGATCTGATAATTTAACTAAATGGTTTGAAGAGTATATGGTAAATGTATTTATTCAAAGTGTTCATGCGTTGGTTTATGTTATTTGTGTTGGATTTGCGTTAGAAGCATCAGAAGAAAATTTTATGTTTTTTATTATAGCTTTAGTTGCGCTACACTTTATGCCAAAAGCTGATAAGTTATTTAGAAAAATATTCAAATTATCAGGAAACAGCCCAGGTGATGATGTAAGTGTGAAAGATGCAATTATGTCACCATTCAAGGCAACAAAGGCAGTTATGGCAGGTGGAGCAATGAAAGAAATAACAGATGTTTCTAAAAGAAAAGCTCAGAAATATATTGGAAAAGGTATTGATAAGCATCTAGAAAAGAAATTGGATAAAAAGAGAGAACAATTAGATGATTCTGAATATGCTAAAAAAGCTCAAAGAAGAAAACAACTACAGGATGAAATAGATAAAGAAATGAAAGAAAGAGCAAAAAATACTAAAGACTTTATAGAAAATGAAGGCTTTAAAAAGAAGAGTAAAGAAGAAAGAGAGCAAGAAACTAGAGGAGGAAAATTAACTAACAAGGAATTAGCAGAAAAATACGAAGAAAAGAAAAAATTAGATAAGGAATTAGAAAAATACAATAACATCAAACATAGATATACCGAAGTAGATGAAAATGGAAAAGTTAGAACAATAAGAAGAGATGTAAGATACGACGAATACGGAAAAGAGAAAAAGCGGAGCAAAGAGTATTTCTAGAATGATGCTTAAAGATTATGAGAATAAAATTTTTGGCTCTCAAAAAAATAAAGAACAAGCAAAAGCACTTGCTAAAATGGGCTTTGATACTGTAAAAGGAATGGGAAAAGTTTTATTATCAGTGCCATTAATAATAGATTCTCCTGGAGCAGGACTATATTTGTTAAAATCTGGAATGGATAATATGAAGCCATTATTCGGAAATCCAATGAGAAATTCAGGTAATCCAAATAGTGTATCAATACGAGAATTAAGAGGTTTAAATAAAGCAAATAGACATAGAAGAAAAGCAGAAGATCTTCAAAGAAAATATCTTGGTAAATACGAAAAATATAATAGAAAACTTGCAGATATTGAAGATGAAGAATCAGCAAGGTATAAAAAATATAAGAAAAAAATTACAAAGGTTAATAATAAGTCTATAAAAGATCTTGGTAAAATGGGAAGAACAGGAGACTTAGAACAATTATATAAAGAAGAAAAAGCTAAAAAATATAAGTTCAATAGATTTGGACATGCTTCATTAGATGTAATTAGAGGAGAATTAGAAAAAAGGAATACAGAAAGATCTATTCAAAGACTTGAAGGAATAATATCTAGACTTACAAATCCAACTTTGGGTGTAAAAGTATTTTCTACTCCGCTTAGACTATCAGGCCAATTTAGAGTGGCTGCTAATGTTGGGAATTTCATAAAAAGAGAATTAGAAGATAAGCAAAGAAGAGAAGCAGTAATAGATAGAAATTATAGAGTACAACTTACAGACATGATGAGAAAAGAATACATTAGTGAATACAATAAACAAATAGATATTATAAATGAAAAAGCAAATAATGCAAGTACAACTGATTTACTAGATGCGAGAAAAAGACAAATCGGACAGCTTGAAACTTTAAATAATGGAAATAAAATTCAGTTTGGAATTAACACTTCATCAATTTCTTCAGCAAGAGTTGTAGACAAAATATTTGCTGATGTTGCACTTAAGATTGGAGTACAAGATTTATCGCGATTAGATTTAAACAATAAAGATATTCAAGCAAGGGTATTACAATTATTGCAAAGCAATGGCTTAATAAAAGATGTTAATGGACTTTCTGAAGTAGATAAGAAAAGATTAATAAAATTATTAGGCGATAGAAAGCAGATACTAGAAAAATCTAATAACGACGTTGTGAAAAAATCTTTCGTAAGAAGAGCTACTGCTCAAGTTGCAAATGAAATACAAGCCAACTCTATAAAAGATTTAAAGAGTGAAGAATCTAAGAAAAAAATTGAGCAAAAAGTTCAAGAAGCAATGGGAATAGAAAAAGTTGATGAAGAAGAAAAAATAAGTATTAAGGAAACAATAGAAGAAACTTTAAAAGATGCCAAAATATTAAAACAAGATGAGCAAGTAGAATATACTAAACAAGAAAAACTATTTGTTGAAACAAGAAAATATGAACCAGACAAAGATACTTCTATAGATCCTGAAAAAGAGAATGCTTTAGAGATAGATTTATTATTAGCTGAATTGGGTGAAGAAAAAAGAGAGGAAATAGATTTTTCAGAGCTTGAAGGAGAAACAGGAAAGGAAAGATTAGCAAACCTTATAGAAAAAGTTAATTCAACTGAAGAAGAAGGAAAAACTTCTATTGCTAAATCCTTCTTAAAAGGAATAATGAATTCATTAAAATCTGCTTTAATAGCTGAAGAGGTTATAGAACTTAACAATGCAATTGAAAATACAGAAAATGCTTTAGATCAAGTTCAAACCAGAATACAAGAAAATAGAGAAACGTCTTTAATTAATCCGGATGAAGTAATCTCTGAAGGAGATGAAAAATATAAAGACTTATTAAATAAAATTATAGAGCAAAGAAATATAGAATTAGAGGCAGAAGAAATCGGAATTAGAAGAGGAACAAAAGAACACAAAAAAATGCAGATGATATATGAAGAACAAAGAGATGAAACAGTATTTAGTAATGCAGATGAAAGATTAATAAACAATCTTTTCGAGAATTTAAAAGACGAAGGAGATGGTGATAAAAGTGAAAATGCTGAATAAACGAATCCTAAAGAAAATATTAATAATATTAACGCTTTTTATTCTATTAACAGAAATGTCAATGCAATCAGTTAATATTGGAGTTTTTGTAAATTCATCTAATGTGGCTTATGCTGAAAATGCTGATGATGCTTTAGAGGAATTTAACAAGGTATTAGATATTGTTGTTGGAACTATTCAAACTATAGTAGGTGGAATTGTTGGTATTATAACTTATCCATATAGAATATATGGATTGGGATTAGGATTGGCTTTACAAACCATTGGAGATAGTGTGGCTGGAGTTGCAGGAAGATCAGATCATGATCTAGCGAAACTATTTACACCAGAAAGTATATTTTTTAATAGATATAATATAACAAATATAGATTTTTTCTCATCTAAAACAGATGATATGAGCATAATGGGAAGTATTAGAGATAATATTGCATTATGGTATTATGTTATGAGAAATATTGCAATTGTAATATTGCTAGGAATTCTAATATATGTTGGAATTAGAATGGCAATTTCGACTGTGGCTTCAGATAGAGCAGTATATAAAAAAATGTTAATAGATTGGGCAACAAGCTTGGCATTAATATTTGTTTTACATTTTATAATAATTGCAACAATAAAAGTTAATAATTCGTTTGTTGAAATGATGGAGAATATTTCAAAAAATAGTCTTGGATTTTCAAAAGCTGCGACAGATTTATTGCTCTTATCAACGAGTATAAACTTTTTTACAGGTTTTGGAGCAATGATAGTATATATTGCAATGCAAATCATTACTTTTATATTTTTATTAACATATATAAAACGTATGCTTACAATTGCATTTTTAATAATTATAGCACCATTAATTACAATTACATACTCAATAGATAAAATGGGAGATCAAAAAGCTCAAGCTTTAAATACTTGGCTTAAAGAGTTTATGCTTAATGTTTTAATACAGCCATTTCATTGTATAATATATTTAGCATTTGCAGATATTGCAATTGGAGCAATAACAGGAGGATCTGAAGGGTTTTTAGCTTGGATGGGATTCAATTCTAGTTTAGGTGGAGTTGTATTGTCTTTAGTTGCTTTGAAATTTATGTTTGATGGTGAAAAAATTGTTAAAAAAATATTTGGATTTGATAAAGCTTCATTTATGGCAAACCCAATTGCTTCAGCAGCAATGCTTGCTACAGCCGGAAAACAAATTGCAAACTTGGGAGGAAAGGCCTCAGAAGCAGCTGGAAAAGCAAATAAATATATTGGTACTGGAGCAAAATCAAGTAGGATAAGAGATGGATTAAATAAAACAAAAATTGGTTCTAGTTTAACAAAGAAAGCTGATAAATTAGGTGACTCTTTAAAAGAAAAGAGCCATGATAGAAAAGAAAACAAAATAAGAAAATATGCATCTGAGTATGCTGCTAAAACTGGAAAAGATGTAAATAGTGAAGAAGTTAGAAAGAAAGCAGAAGAAAAATATGAGAAAAGAAAAGCTATGACTAATAATTTCGTAAAGAAAGGTGTTTCTGGAACTACAGCTGGACTTGTTGGTTTAACTACTTATATGGCCTCTGAAGATGAATCGGGATTATTTGCTGCTGGAACATTAGCTAAAGCAACATATAGTAAAACTAACAAAACTGTTAATGATTGGCAAAAGAGAAAGAAAAGAAGTTTTGAAAATGATATGGTTGGTAACTTTACAGCATATGCAAAGGCAAACCATCAAAATTATGACTTAAGTACAAATGAAGGAATGACAAATTTGATAAAATACGCAGATATGGTTAATCGTCTAGGAAAAGATGGAGATGAATTTAGTAGTGAAAGAAATGCAAAAGTTTCTGAAAAAATGGAAAAAGCATTAGATGGTCATATGACAGATTCTGATATTAGTAGATTAAAAGGTGATTTGGCACATGCATTAAATGATGAAAATGCAGGAACATTTGATATAGATAAATTCTACAAGGATAACATTGAACAAAGATTTGGACAAGGAGAAGATGGACTAAGAAAAGAAGAATTTATAGCAGCGGTATTACCATTTATTAATCAACAATTAATGGCAAATATGTTTGGATATCAAGAACAATTTGATGATTTAATGAGTTCATCTGGAAAGAATTATGAGGATGCTGTTCAAGGAATTAATGATAATAGAGCTAGATACAATCTTGATGAAACTCATGAAAGTAGTTCTAGAAGAACAATGGAAGAGGTTGTTGAAAATATTGAGGAAACAAGAAATACAGAAGAAGTAGTTGAAGAATCAAAACCTACAGATCAACAAGGATCAAAACAACAAGGCACTACTCTACCTGAAACAAATATACCTCCTCAAAAAAAGGATAATCCAATAGACAGTCAAATAAAAAAAGCAGTTTCGCAGATACAAGACGGAAATAAAGATTTTGAAACAATTTCTGAAAAAATGTTAGAAAATATGAGAATAGCAGTAGATGAAGCGAAAACTGCATTAGATCCAAAAAAAGCACAAGAAATACTAACTCAATTTTATAGTTTAGGAGGAAGAAGTGCTCCAGATAAAGTTTCTAGAATGATTGGAAATAGTGAAGCTGAAAAGAATTATGCACAAGCGTTAGCTAGTCAACAAAAAACTATGAATTTCTTGAGTAAGAAATATGGCGCTTCTAAGAGAATTGAAAACATTGTAAATAATACTACTGTAGAAAATACTACAACTAACGTTCATAATAAAACAGTAAATACAACAGAAATACATCAAGAATCGAATAATCCAAGAGGAAGCTATAGTAATGAAACAAGACCAAATGGAAATAGTGGAGGACCAAAAACAAACTAAAATAAATAGCAGAAAAGAGGTGGTAAAATGGCAGATTTAGACCCAACAGAAAAACTAGACGAGGACGAGCAAAATGGTAATAGTGTGGCAGATGAAGCAAAAGATGAAGCAAGAGATAAGATAAAAGATAAATTAAAGGGCGACGACGATGATGACAATAAAGACGACGAAGGTAAAGATAACCAAAGCAAAGACGATGATGGTAAAGATAATGAGAATAAAGATGACAGTAATAAGGATAATTCTGATGATAGTAGCAATAAAGATCAAAGCGATAGCGGAGACAAGGGAAAAGACCAGAATAGCGATGGTCAATCACAAGATGGAAAAAATGACGATTCGAATAAGCAAGATCCTAATTCTAAAAATGGAAATAATACAGGAGCAGATAACACCAATCAACCTGGTGGACAACAAGGAAACAAGCCAGGAAATCAACCAGGAAGTCAAACAGGTGCAGATCCTGCCAAAAAAGGTGGTCAAGATGCAGCCAAAAAAGGTGGACAAGACGTATCTAAAAAAGGTGGCCAACAACTAGCTAAAGAAGGAGGTAAAGAAGCCTCAAAAGAAGCTTCAAAAGAAGCTGCCAAGGAAGCATCAAAACAAGTTGCAAAGAAAGCTGCACAAGAAGGTACCAAAAAAGCAGCAGAAACTGCAGTATCAAGTGCTGCTAGTGGAGCTGCAGCAGCAGGTGGAATTGCAGCAGGTGGATGGGTAGTTCTTTTAGTAATAGCAATTATTATACTTGTAATAGTTTTAATTATAATATTAATTGGAGATATTGCATTTTTAATGTTTGTGCCAAGTTTAATAATGGGAAAATTAAAAGCTATTATTCAATCTGCAGCCGATTGGGTTGAATCTCTATTTGAACCTGAAGCTGCTGCATATACAAACGAAGAAGATATAGTTGAAATAGCAAATTATTTAGAAAATATGGGATATGATTTAATAGGCTATGGCTTTGTTGATGCCCTTGAAATAGGTGATGATAAGAATATTAAAACAGAAGCTGAAATAAAAGCAGAAGGAAAAGAAGAATCTTATAATGGATATTATATTGGAGATGATGGATTTGTTCATAAAGGAAAAGTAAATGATGAAGATCCAGAATCAACCAGAATAACAAAAAAAGATGGATATGTGAATCAATATGGAATTATTTATACAAAAGGAAGTGATTCAACATCAGATGATGAAGAATTTGGACTTCAAGGAACGTATGAAGTAGCAGGAGAAATAAAAGGTTTTGTGAGCGACAGGCAATATAATATATTAAAAACTTATGCAGTTGGAGGAGCAAGGCAGAATTATTTAAAAAATAATGATATTGATATTTTTCGTGCAATAGGAAGAATAAAAAACTATGATAGTTATAATCCATCAGATCCTTTTGAAAATTCTAATTGGCAAAATGGATTGATTAAACTTTATAATTCATATATAAGTGATGATTCAAGTCTTAATTTGTTGGCTAAAAATGATTATACAATGTTTAGAAGTGGAGATATTTCCTATCCTAAAATAGATCCTGAAACAAAGACTTTAAAAATACAAAATGGCTGGTTTAATAATGCAATGGTATACAATATAGATGGATGGAGTGGAAGATATGGAACACCACTTGAATTCTTGTTATCAATGCATTTGGCTACAATGGCACCAGAACTAGTTACAACAATTACTAGAAATTATGATACTGAAGTGCAGGTTTATTTAAATAGTCAAAAAGATCTTGAAGTTTCAGCTGTATATGTTGATGATACAGATCCTACTAATAGAATGACAGTTACACAAAAAGCAGGTGTGGGTGTAGATTATGAAACTCGAGTTTCATTTTCGAACAATTCAGACGATGATTTTACTACTCATATTTGGGTAAGTAAAAAAGAAGCGATGAAGATTATGAAAAACATGCATATTCATTCTATTGATGAAGAAACTGTTAAAGAAAATCCAGGATTAGGACCATATATATGCACAGGTGCAGGAGACGATTATGAATTAGAAAATTCTGTAGATGGGGTGTTTGATAAAACTAGTGAATCAAAGGACATTTCAGATGAAGGAGAGGCCTGGGCATATTATCAGAAAAATTTAGATAAAATAATAGATGATGAAGCTACATATTTTGCATTAGAAGAAGGAAGAGACAATAGGGTATTATATTATTTATTACAAGATGCTGCGAGTCAATTAGGAATGAATCAAGAAGATTTGGTAATATATGTTGGAGACACTAAAATTGAAGGAAAACCAGATAGAAATAATAAACAATTACGAGAATGTATAAAAGAAATAGTTACTAGTGGTTATCAAGCAAGACCTAATTATAAGCATTATAAAGAAGATAAAAAAGATGAAACATCAAAAGTTGGTCCTGTAGCAGAAATAGAAGTTACAATTTATGATAAAGATCCTGGGGATATAACTGCTGAGGAAATGGAAGTTGAAGAAGCAGAAGAAGGAGAAGCAGTAAGAGAAGTAGACTATGTTGTTTCAGTTACAACAGGTTATATGGAAACCGAAGGAAGATGGAATAGTCATAATAAAATACTTAGAATTGATGCCGATGGAGGAACGGCTTGTTCTGAATCTGATAAAAGTAGATGCTGTTCTAATTGTAGAAAATACATAAATAGAATTATTAATGCAATGAAAAAAGTTGCTGATGGTGATTATCAGCAATATCAACCATTTATTGCAAGAGTAGTAAATCACTGGTTTAGAGATGTTTATTTTGTAATTCCTAGTCAAGGATTAATTAATAGTCATCCAGATGCAGCTATA
>JAEEGL013129982.1_pt1 | contig 13506 bp, 7 predicted proteins | sample 9134231 | NCBI WGS metagenome assembly JAEEGL01 (sample SAMN16246548, study PRJNA631951) | gut metagenome | biome: gut microbiome; feature: rumen; material: fiber-attached | host: Bos | place: Iran: Karaj | collected 2018-10
CGAGGAGCTCCAGCAGATGGTCTACGCCGAAGGCACCACCGTCATCCCCGCCATCGTCAGCTATGCCTACCACAACGCACCGTGGCGCGAGCGCGAGTATAAGAACTGGCAGAAGTTGTATCATTAATTGGCTTCTGGCTTCTGGCCTTTGGCTATTGGCGATTTGCCTGTTAGCCAGAGGCCAGTTGCCAATAGCCAGAAGCAGAACAATATGGACATCAGCATTTTCCTCGACCCCGTCTCCGAAAAGTGTTTCGGCAAGAGCTACCGTCCTGGCAAGAACACCCTGGGCGAATCCATCAGCATCTACCGCAGCGAGGACGCCTTTCCCGACCTCGAAGGGGTGGACTTGGCCCTCGTCGGCGTCAAGGAAGAACGTGGGGCCGTCGACAACAAAGGCTGCGCCGACGGCATCGACCACATCCGCAAGGCCCTCTATCCCCTCTTCGACCACTGGCCGCAGCTCCACATCGTCGACCTGGGCGACGTGAAGATCGGGAAAGAGACCACCGACACGTATTTCGCCTTCAGCCAGGTGCTTACCGAGCTGATGAAAAACAAAATCGTGCCTATCGTCATCGGTGCGGGACAGGACCTCACCTATACGATGTACCAGGTGTATGAGCCCACGGGCAAGCTCATCAACATCGCCGCCGTCGACCCCATGTTCGACATCGGCAACGACAAAGAAGCCCTCAATTCACATTCCTACCTCAGCCATATCATCCTGCACCAGCCCAACTTCCTGTTCAACTTCACCAACATCGGATATCAGTCGTATTATGTTGACACCGAGAATATTGAGCTGATGAAACAGCTGCTCTTCGACGCCTATCGTCTGGGCAGCGTCAAGCAAAACATCGAACTCACCGAGCCGCTCATCCGCAACGCCAACCTGTTGAGTTTCGACATCGCCGCCGTCCGTGCCGCCGACGCACCGGGCGTGAAGAACGCCTCGCCCAACGGCTTCAACGGCGAAGAAGCCTGCCGCATGACACGCTATGCCGGACTGAGTTACAAACTCTCGTCGATCGGCTTCTTCGAATACAACCCACACTACGACATCAACGCCCGCACGGCCAACCTCATCGCCGAGATGATCTGGTATTTCATCGAAGGCTTCTCGAACCGTCAGGACGACATCCCCACCTTGGACAGCACCGACTTCCGCCGCTACAACGTGCAGATCGGCGAGGGCCAAAACGACGTGGTGTTCCTCTGCCACAAGATCACGGGCAAGTGGTGGATGGACATGTCGTTCCTGCAAAGCAGCGACCAACGCATCGAGCGGCACCACTTCATCCCCTGCTCGAAGGAAGACTACGACCAAGCCATGCGCAACGAGCTGCCCGACAAGTGGTGGCAATTCTATCAGAAGCTAATGTAAATCAAAATATAATACCTCTGCCGAAAAGTAACACAGCAATGAAAAAAGCACTATCTATCCTTACATTATTACTCTTGTTGGCTGCCACAATGAAGGCCCAAGAAACCACGCCTAACAACCAGAAACCCGACTGGATGAGATGGCACTATCTCTCCGAGGAAGAGATGCACGACACCTCGCGTGGCATGAACTTCATCGAGACCGACCCGCCCACGGGTACGCCGCGTTTCGTGGCTGAGTTTGAGCCCATGCAGGGCGTGATGATCCGCTATCCCTTGGGTATCCCGACGAGCCTCGTGGCGCAGCTGGCCAACAACTGCCGGGTGTACTGCATCGTCAGCACCTCGCAGCAAAACCAAGCCCAAAACAGCTTCCAGAATGCGGGTGTCAATATGAGCAATGTGACCTTCGTCAACGCGCCGACCGACTCCTACTGGGTGCGCGACTATGGCCCGTGGTACATCTTTGAGGACCGCGAACCTGCCATCGTCGACAACATCTACAACCGTCCGCGTCCCAACGATGACAACATCTCGGGTGTGTTCGCCAACTTCTGGCAGATTCCCATGTACGGTATGAACCTCCAGCACACTGGCGGCAACATGATGGAAGACGGTCGCGGCCACGGCGTGAGCGACAACCTCGTACTGACCGAAAACAACAACAACGAGACCAACGTCCGCAACAAGATGCGCGACTATTTGGGCATCGACCCCTATCATATCACCATCGACCCGCAGGGCGACTACATCGCCCACGTTGACTGCTGGGGCAAGTACCTCGCCCCCGACAAGATTTTGATCGCCCAAGTGCCGTCAAGCAACTCGCACTATGCCGACTACGAGAGCGTGGCCAACTACTTCGCCACCACCAACTGCTGCTGGGGCTATCCTTATCATGTGTACCGCGTCTATGAGCCAGGCGGCTATACCCTTGCCCCTTACACCAACAGCCTCATACTCAACAAGACCGTTTACGTGCCGATGGGTAGCAACAACACCTATAACCAGCAAGCTTTGGCTGTATATCAAGAAGCCATGCCCGGCTATGTAATCGTTGGTGTGAACGGTGGTTCTGCCGGATGGGAAAACACCGATGCACTCCACTGCCGCACCCGTGGCGTGATGGACTTCAACATGCTCTTCGTCGACCACCGCGACGTGATCTTCGGCGAGCAAGCATGGCAAGACTCCATCCCCGTGGTCTCCAAGTTCATCGCCTACAGCGGACAAAACCTGAAGCAGGACTCGCTCCTCGTCTACTATAGCATCGATGGTGGCCCCTACCAGACGGCCCACATGACCGCCACGGGCAACCCCGATGAGTATGTCGGCTACATTAAGGGCTATGAGAGCCTGTCGAGCATCGACTACTATGTGTTTGGCGCCGATGAATCGGGGCACCGCTACACGCAGCCTGTCTTTGCCGCCCTTGACCCGCACCATTTCACGATGGAAGAACACCTGCTGCCTGGTGAGCTCTTCGTCAACCCCGAAACGCTGACCTTCGAGGCCTTCCCCGAGACCCACACCTTCCAGATTATCAACGAGACCTTCGACCCCGTCACCATCTCGGCCATCAGCATCCAGCCCGACGACAATATGGTGCTGCTCTCCCATGCCAGCCTGCCTCGCACCGTGCAGCCCAACCAATCCATGACCGTGACGGTGGAACTGAATGCCCTTGGCTACAAAGGCTATAACACCTACACCATCGCTGTGGCGACTTCGGTGGGCAATAGACAAGTCACTGTCAACGTCAACGAAGAAGCCTGGGACGAGGGCCTGTTGCTGATGCCCATGCAGGGTCTTACCTTCGACGAGACCACCCCGATGACGCAGACTTTCTACCTGAAAAACACCAACGCCTTGCAGAGCATCACAGTGTATGACGTGCATGAGGACGGCAGCAGCTATCTCGATATGAGGACAGCCTACGACCTGCCCTATGCCATCCCTGCCGGTGCTCAGCTTGCGGTGACGGTCACCCTGATCAACTTCCCGGAAAACGATACCGACGCCGTCGTCTATGTCAATAGCACCGACGGTGAGATCAGGACCGCGTTCATTCATATTGCTGGAGGTCTCTCGGGTGGCAGCGGTGAGTTGGTGGTCTCTCCCGAAACGCTATGGTTCGAGAACAACACCGCCCAAACGGTGAGCATCACCAACCAAACCAACGAAGCCGTGGTGCTTTCGGAGTTCAACCAGCCAGAAAGCGACTTCTATGCCAGTGTCTACTATGAAGGACAACCCATCGAAAACGTCCTACCGTTGACCTTGCAGCCCGACCAGTCCATCGAGGTGTCCGTCAACTTCGTCGCGCCGCCTTATCCGGGCAAAGACTATGTCAACAGCTATATCGACATCGTCAGCTCAGCAGGCACCAAGCGCATCAACCTGATCATCAGCGATTCCATTTGGGGCGGGCTTTTGAGTTTCGAAGATATTTGGTTGGAAAACTATGAACCTTTCACGACAACGGTTTTCAATTATTATTTGTCATCCGTCATCATCAATGACATATACGAACAATGGACGGATTATCTCATCATCGAGTCTGATCCGCTGCCTGTGTCCGTTCCCTCGCTTTCCAGTTTTACTTTCACTGTAAAAGCAAGAAATGACCGAAAAGGATATCATGACACAAGAATCGTCCTTGCTACTGACCACGGCGATGTCTTCATTACTGTCCATATTGAAGAGGGCTTGCTCTCCGTCACAGAGCTTTCCACCGAATCAAAGTTGTATCCCAACCCCACCACGGGACAATTCACCGTGGAAGGCGCCAATGTGGCCAAAGTGGAGGTCTATAACCTCGTCGGACAGAAGATGCACGAGGCCGAAGGCCAAGTGGTCAGCATCAACGCCGCAAATTGGAACAAAGGCATCTATCTGGTCAATATCACAGAGCAGAATGGTGCCATGGTGACCAAGAAATTGGTGGTGAGATAACTCTTGTAGAGACGCGTTTTTTCGCGTCTTATAGAAAAACCAAAGAATCCCTGATTAGTTTCGGGGATTCTTTTTATTTTTGCAGGGATGATACGTCACTGCGAGGCACGAAGCAGTCCAGACAAAAATCTTTATTCCTGGATTGCTTTGTCGTCCCTCCTCGCAATGACGCAAAGCGTGTACATAAGCAAATAAAAGAATAAACACCTATGATAATGAAAAAGACCCTTATTATCATCTGTTGCCTCCTGGCCCTGGCCGCCTGCCAGAAGAAAAACGCCCCGCTGTTTCGCGGCGACTACTCGTTTAAGACCTCAGGCAGCGTCACCTTGGACGAGATCAACACTTTTGATGAGCCCGCCTCCTATACCATCAGCCTGCCCAACGAGATAGGACAATTGGAAATCAGCGACTTAGGCAATGGCAAGGACAGCGTCCTCGTGGTGATGAACACCATGGGCGGCGAGGTGGTGGTCACCCACGCCTGCTGCAAGGACAACGAGATCTTTTTGAAAGACTTCACCAAAAACACGCTGCTCTTCACCGGCGACTCGCTCACCCTGAAGAACGACTTACGTGTGCACGCCTCGGGACAGATGTACGAAGACAACACGCTCATCCTCAATATGACCTACGAAGGCGAAGCCGAGACCAACGACCGCACCTTCAAGGTCTATGGCGACGATATCCGCATGGCGGCTATAAGGAACAACTAGTTATGTATAAACTTAGGAACGATGGCTTCTGACTATGACTATGACCACTTCACCCAAGGTATGAAATGGTCATAGTCATGATCATTGGCCATAGTCGGAAAAAGAACCGAAACATGAAGACTAAACCCATATTATGGCTCCTTCCCCTGCTGCTGGCAAGCTGCACCGACACCGACCCGAGCCAACTCAAGGAGAAGCTCATCGGCGGCCCTGCTGAGGAGCGTGTCGTCGCCGTGAGCGTGCAGCGCATCGACACCGTGGGCGGCTTGGTGCGTAACAGCTATCCGGGCTGCCTTGAAGAAGGCAACACCGTCGACATCAGCTTCAAATACGGCGGCACCCTGCAGACGCTCAACGTGAAAGAAGGCAGCACCGTGCGCAAGGGACAAGTGCTGGCCCGCGTGTCGTCGCCACAGATGGAAAGCACCCAACGCTCGGCACAAGCCACCCTCGAACAGGCACAAGACGCCTACGACCGCCTGAAGAAGGTGCACGACAACGGCAGCCTGCCTGAGATCAAATGGCGCGAGATGGTCGCCAACCTCGAGAAGGCCCAGGCCTCCCTCGACCTTGCCAACGCCATGCTGCAAGACAACACCGTCACCGCGCCCTTCGACGGCACCGTCACCAACCTCAACGCCGTCATCGGCGAGAGCATCACCCCGCTGAAGCCCGTCATGCGGCTCATCAGCACCGACGGTATGGTGGTGAAGATCAGCGTGCCGGAGAACGAGATCGCCAAGGTGAACATCGGCGACACGGCCCAGATCCTCATCCCTGCCCTCGACAACCGCCGCTGCCAAGGCCACATCCTCGAGAAGAACATGACCGCCTCGATGCTCACGCATAGCTACCCCGTCAAAGTGCTCATCGACGAGAAAGACGACGCCTTCACACCCGGCATGATCGCCAAGGTGGTGCTGAGCGCCGACGTCGACAACGGCATCGTCATCCCCGCCAACGCAGTGCTGATCAACAACGACGGCAAGTTCGTGTGGGTGGCCAAAGACGGTCGCGCCACACGGCAGAATATCACCATCGCAGGCTATTCGGGCACGGGCGTGGTGGTGGGCGAAGGCCTGCATGGCGGTGACCTCGTCATCGTGGAGGGATATCAGAAGATCAGTGAAGGAATGAAAGTGAGTTATGAGTAAGTTGAAGGATAAAGGCATCATCAGTGGCAGCATACGGCGACAGAGAATCGTCTGGGTCGTCGTGGCCGTCATCGTGGCCTTTGGCATTTATGCCCTCGTCGACATGAAGAAAGACGAGTTTCCTGCCTATACCATCCGCTTGGGCATCGTGGCGGGCGTCTACCCCGGCGCCAACTCCGAAGAGGTGGAGGCGCAGCTCACCAAGCCCCTCGAACAGATGCTGTTTGAGATGCCTGAGGTCGACCGCAAGAACACCTATTCCGTCACCAAGGAAGGGATGTGCTACGTCTACGTCAGCCTCGACGAATCGGTGAAAGACAAAGACATCGCCTGGTCGAAGATACGGCATAAGATCAACGAAAACAAGACCTTGAGCTTCCCTGCGGGGGTGCTGGCCATCGCTGTCATCGACGACTTCGGCAACACCTCATCGCTGCTCATCGCCATGGAGTCGGCCGACAAGACCTACCGCGAGATGCACGGCTACACCGACGACCTCACCCATCGCCTGCGTGCCATCCCCGAGATGGGCAACGTCCGCGTGATGGGCGAACAACATGAGGAGATTGCCGTCACCATTGACAAAGAGAAGCTCTCGTTCTATGGCATCAGCCCCAACAGCCTGATGCTGCAATACGCCACACAAGGCCTGCTGACCACCACGGGCACCATGGAGGGCGACGCCTTCGACCAGCCGCTGCACATCGAGAACCCCATGGTCAGCGAGCAAGAACTGGAAGAGCAGATCATCTACTCCGACGCAGCGGGCAATACCGTCCGCCTGCGCGACGTGGCCACCGTCGAACGCCGCATGGCCGAGCCCACCAAGGTGGTCAACTTCAACGGCAACAACGCCTTGATCATCAGCGTCGAGATGCGCAAAGGCTACAACATCGTGGCCTTCGGAAGGGAAGTCGACAAGGTGCTCAACGAGTTCAAGCAGACCCTTCCCGACAGTGTCAAGATGTACCGCATCACTGACCAACCCAAGGTGGTACACAAGTCGGTGAGCTCGTTCCTCCGCGACCTGCTCATCTCCATGATCGTCGTCATCGTGGTCATGCTGCTGCTCTTCCCCATCCGCACCGCCCTCATCGCCAGCTCGGGTCTGCCCATCTGCACAGCCTTCAGCATCGGGATGATGTATCTCTTCGGCATCGAGTTGAACACCGTCACCTTAGCGGCCCTCATCGTCGTATTGGGCATGATCGTCGACGACTCCATCATCAACATTGACGGCTACATCGACAAGCTCAGCCAAGGCTACAAGCCCTTCGACGCCGCTGTGAGCAGTGCCAAGGAACTCTTCATGCCTATGCTCATCGCCACGGCCGCCATCGCCTGCATGTTCTTCCCGATGACGCGTATCATCACGGGACCTTTGGGTGAGTTCGTGCAGCTCTTCCCTTGGACCGTCGCCTTCTCGCTGATGGCCTCGTTGGCCTATGCCATGCTCGTCATCCCCGGACTCGAGATCATGTTCATCAAGCCCGAGACCGACAAGCCACGGCACAACGGCTTCGTGAGGGCACAGATGCGCTTCTTCGGTTTTCTGCAAAGCCTCTACGACAAGATGCAGAGCCACTGCTTCAAGCATCCAGGGTTCACCATCGGCTTGGGTGTCGGCTCCATCGTCCTCGGCGTGCTTATGTTCTTGGCCTTGAACGTGCAGATGATGCCCATGGCCGAGCGCGACTGCTTCGCCGTCGAGATACGCCTGCCCGAAGGCAGCAGCATGGAAGCCACCACGCGCGTCAGCGACTCGTTGCAACGCATGATGCTCGCCGACCAGCGCGTCACCTCCGTCACCGCCTTCATCGGCGAGAGCGCCCCACGATTCCATGTGACCTACTCGCCCAGCATCCCCGCCTCCAACCTCTCGCAACTCATCGTCAACACCACCTCGAAACAGACCACCGAGACCCTGCTGAAAGAGTGGGACGAGAAATATTCCTATTACTTCCCCGAGGCCTACGTGCGCTTCCGTCAGCTTGACTATCAAGCCGTTTCAACGCCTGTCGAGGTTTATGTCTATGGCGACGACTACGGCAAGACCGCGCCTGTGGCACAACAGATCAAAGACTACATGCTCACCCTCGACCATGAGCTTCGTTGGGTGCACACCGACTACGACGAGCAGCTGGCAGCGGTGAAGGTGACCATGAAACCCGAAGAATGTGCTCGCTTAGGACTTACCAAGGGCTTCCTCTCCTTGGACCTCGCCAGCAGCCTCAACGGACAGCCCCTGACCACTGTCTGGGAAGGCGACAGAGGCATCCCTGTGAGGCTGTACTCGCAGCAGAACTACGACCCCAACGACTACGAGTCCGTCCAAAACCAGCTCATCCCCACCATGGTGCCCGGCACCAACGTGCCGCTCCGTCAGGTAGCCGACATCAGCCCCGAGTGGCATCCCGCCCAGCTGGTGCACCGCAACGGCAAGAACGCCATTACCGTGGCCGCCGACATGAAGTTCTGGCGTCCGCAGACGGTGAGCATGAAGAAGATACAGCAGTATATCAACACGGAGATCACGCCCAACCTCCCCGAGGGCGTCAGCGTCGAATACGGCGGCCTGTCGTCGCTCAACACCAGCGTCATCCCGCAGCTGCTCTGGAGCCTGATTGCCGCCATCGTGGTGCTGTTGGTCTTCCTCGTGGCCTATTTCAAGAAAGTCAACCTGGCCGTGCTTACCTTAGGTTCGAGCACCCTGTGCATGTTCGGCGCCTTCTTTGGTGAGTGGCTCTTCGGCCTCGACTTCGGCATGACCTCGCTGTTGGGTGTGGTGAGCCTCATCGGTATCATCATGCGTAATGGCATCGTCATGTACGAATATGCCGAGACGCTCCGCTTCGACCAGGGCCTGCCCACCAAGGAAGCCGCCATGAAGGCCGGCAGCCGACGCATGAGGCCCATCTTCCTCACCTCGGCCACCACCGCCTTGGGCGTGCTGCCTATGATCATCTCGCGCAACCCGCTCTGGATGCCCATGGGCGTGGTCATCTGCTTCGGCGTGGTGCTCTCGATGGTCATCATCCTCGCCGTGATGCCCGTGATGTATTGGCAAATCTTTAGAAGGAGTAAAGCATGAAGAAGTATATCGTCATATTAAGTCTAGTGTTATCTTTGACAGCCTGGGCACAGGAGCCGCTCCGTCTCTCCGTGCAGGACTGCATCGACAGGGCTTTGGAGAACAACATAGGGCTGAAAAACAGCCAGTTGGAGATAGAGAAAGCGAGGCTGACCAAAAACGAAGCCCGCGCCGAATACTTCCCTACCGTATCGGCACAGGCCGTGGGCTTCGACGCCCTCAACCCGATGTTCTCCTTCGGCATCGAGGACATCGACAACGCACAGCTGCGACAGATCCTTTACACCCTCTATGCCGAATACGGTGCCAATATGGGCTTGGACAAAGAGTGCTCCTTTGTGCAGAATGGCGTGATACTCAACGCAATGGCCACCGAGCCCATCTATGCAGGTGGCCGCATCCGCAACGGCAACAAACTCGCCAAGTTGGGCATCGACGCCGCCGAGACGCAGACCAGGATAAAAGAAGACGCCGTGTGTCTGCAGACCGAGACCCTCTACTGGCAAATCGTGGCCCTGCAGGAGAAACTGGCCACCTTGGACCAACTCGATAGACTTTTGGACACCTTAGACAAAGACCTTAGCGGTGCCATCGAGGCTGGGCTGGCTATGCCCACCGACCAATACAAGCTGAAGGTGAAGCAAAACGAGAGCCAACTCAACCGCAAGAAGGTCACCGACGGCATCACCCTGCTCAAGATGGCCTTGGCGCAGACCATCGGTGCCGACTGGCAGACGATGACCCTCACCGACACCTTGGGCATGGAGACCGAGCCCACGGCATATTATCACTTGCCTAACGAGGCCGTCTTCCAGCGCCACGAGAGCCACCTCCTCGACCTGTCGCTGCAGGCCGAAGACCTCAAAAAGAAGATGACCCTCGGCGAGGCCCTACCATCGCTGTTGGTGGGCGGTAGCGCGAGCTACCACACCATCTTCGAGAACAGCAAGCCCAACGCGATGGTCTTTGCCATGTTGCAGATCCCCATCACCGACTGGCATAAGACCTCGTATAAGCTAAAGAAACACAACCTCGACGCCGAGATGGCCGAAAACACCCGTCGCGACCTCACCGAGAAGATGGAGATGCAGACCAACCAAGCCTGGTTCAACCTCGAGCAGAGCTGGCTGCGCATCGGCATGGCGCAGACCGCCCTCAGCGACGCCGAAGCCAACCTGAAAATCACGGAGGACTACTACGAAGCCGGCTTGGTGGCCTTGTCGGACGTGCTCGAAGCCCAGACCATGCTCAAGAAGAGCCGCGACGAGCTCACCGACAGCCGCGTGGAGTATCGGGTTAATCTGGTGACATATAAGTCTTTGGTAAAGGAATAATCTACTCAACGTCCTCCAAAGAACGGAGATAGAGTTGAGGTCCACTAGAAGAGTTGATAAGGATTCCTTTTAGGTTACAGCGGCCAGCAGGAAGCAACTCATGGGCAAAGGTGGCGCGGCTCATGGTGCGCAGGTTCATGACTGTGCTGTCGGCAAGCAGCATATACCTTGTGCAATAGGTCGTCACGCTATCGGGACAAAACACATTGACGCCTCCATTCTGCAAACGGCATCCCTCAATGCGCACCAAGCGATTGTAATAGCTGTCGTCAATCTGGTTTTTGGATGTAATGACCATAGGAGCAGGTTCCTCTCCTACCGTTCCATTGGGAAACAGATAGTTTTCTTCTTCCGACTTGTTGATGGCGGTCATGGCACCGTCGTTCGCCAATCCTATCTGCTTATTGCGGTATTTATGACCGATGACCAAACCGTCGCACTCCACGGTGAGCGACAATCCCACGGGATATTTGGTGTATAACTCCGTGTTGCGCAGGCTAATCATGATGCCTCCTGTCTCATCTTGGATGGTGAGATACTGATAACAGTTTTTCTCTTTGTCGCACGAAGTCACGACGCCGGAAATGACCGTTCCCATGGGTATTTCTTGATAAGGGACATCGTTGCTTACCGTGTACAAGGCCAGCAACTCGGCGATGGTCATGTTGACTTCGGTGTCATTTTGTGCGGGCGGCGGCACGTCTTGTGGCTTGTTGCAAGAAACGGCGAGCCATAACAGTCCGGCGAAAACAAGAATCGTTTGAGGTAAAAAAGTCTTGGTATTCATAAGTGTTTAATTAAATGTGTAATTGATTCCTAAAGCGAAGGTGATGCCTTGTGCGTAATAGCTTTTGTTGGGGAAAGCAATGGCATTGTGGGCCGAATAGTCGAAGCGGTGCTGCTCGGAAAGCGAGGTGACCAGGTTACGGTTGTTGGTGATGTTGGTGACCTTCAAACTCAATCCTAAAGCATCCCGTTTGATTTTCCATGACTTGCTGACCGAGGCGTCGAGGGTGAACTGCGGCTTGACACGTTCTTGATACAAGATGGCGCTCAACTGCTCGCTGTCCTCCGGAAGGAAACCACGGGCGTCGGAGGTGCGACGTTCCGAGTTCATGGCGGCATAGATCTTGTCGAAATAGTTAGCGTTGACTTTCACCACCCAGTCCTTATGGCTGAACTTAAAGCCCAAGGTGGCTGCGATCTGCGGCGTACCGGCCACATGATAGTTCTTCCAATAAATGGTCTTGATGATTTCCTTTTGTCCCTTCTCTAACACGGAATACCCATTGTTGGCGGTGATGAAAGCCTGCGGACGGTTGGTATAGATGAAATCGCCCCAATGTCCTGCCGCGATGACGGAAAACATCTTGCCAATAGGCACCTCGGCACCCAACTCCGCCCCGATGTGACGGCTGTCAACACCCTTAAGCGTATAGTTGACGAAACACCCGTATTTATCGTGGTAGAAGTTGCGATGCTCCATGCCGTCGGTAAACTGGAGGCAATACACCGAAGCCCTTAGTTTAAGCGCCTTGTAAACCGCCGTGTACGAGAAATCGGCACCCAAGTTCTTTTCACTGACCAAATGGTCGATATAGCGGTTGCTGTATAAGGCATTGACAAAGGCTGCCGTAGCCGTTGGAGCAACCGTCTGCCATTGGGCGTTGACCGACAGCGCATTGTGTGCGTCTATCTTATAGGTCAGGCCTGCCTTGACACCATAATCAGGGAAGAGTCTTTTCTCAGAGTCGCCAAGGGCCTCATTGCGGTAGGCGCCATAACGCATATACCCCGTGCGCCACAACTCAGTGGCCGTGACACTCGCCCCCACGTGGAAGTCAAGGTGTCGGTAATTACACTGTAAGGAAGTCCAAAGGTTTTGACGGTAGATATGAAAGACATAATCGTAGCCGAATTTTTCGCCCTTGGTGAGATGGGCTTCCGCATTGTCGATATCGTAATAGGCCAACATCGGGTCGTCGAGGGTGTCGGCATACTTGTCCTTGCCCAACCAATACTCGCCGCCCAACAAATCATCGACTACCTTGTAGTTGTGTTGTCTGTAGCCTCTCACGTCGAGGCCTGCGCAAAGCAAAAGGTTGTCGTTCAAGCGATAATTGAGTATGGAAGTCCCTGCCACCTGAACATGCCGGCTGACACGGTTTTCAATGATGTAAACCGAAGGGCCACCATCAGCAGCGCTGGCTCGGTTGGCGGCGATGAGGGCATCCCAGTCAATCTGTCGGTAGTCCTCGTTGGTTTGCCATTGCTCAATGCACCATTCATATTCCTCTTCGTCATCCATGAAATAGGAAGGCAGATAGCGGTAGTAATCGGGGTGCGGGTCAGGCACCTTGGCAAAGGCAAAGGCGGTGGTGTTTTTATGTCCAAAGGTAGCACCCAAAGAAGTGGTCAGCTTAACTCTTTTGTTTTCAGAGCTGTAGATATGCGACAACAGAGCAACAGGCTCGTAGGTGTCGCGGTTGCGGGCGTTGCGCCGATGGCCATCAAACCAGCCCCAGTTGGGGTTATAGTAATGACTTCCAACAAGATTGTAGACCTCTGGAACACAATTGATTTGCATGCCTTGACGCGTGGGGCTGCCCCAAGTAGCGAAGTTGAGGGAGTGTTGTTTGTTGAACTGTTTTTCGAAGGCGAGAAAATAGGCAAAATCCCTATAGGATATGCCTTCCACATAACTCATCTGTGTGCCAAACCTCGCCGATGCCGATGCCACCATCGACCATCCGTTTTTGAGCTTTCCTGAAGCGTAGGTGAGCATCAAACGATGGTTATAATTGCCGTTTCCGACAAGATAACTGGCGTTTTTCTGCTTGCGGAACGACGAAGCACGGAGGTTGTAATCG
>JAEEGL013337809.1_pt1 | contig 13506 bp, 12 predicted proteins | sample 9134231 | NCBI WGS metagenome assembly JAEEGL01 (sample SAMN16246548, study PRJNA631951) | gut metagenome | biome: gut microbiome; feature: rumen; material: fiber-attached | host: Bos | place: Iran: Karaj | collected 2018-10
ACGCCTCATCTTGTGATTGATGTAGGGAATGTCGAATGTAAGTCCGTTATAGGATATGAGAGTGCTTCCTTCCGGGATCTCTTTTAAGAACAGGCTTATCAGTTCTTTTTCCTCGGCAAAATTGTCGGCGAATATCTGTATGAGAGTCGGAACGTTGTTTACCTTTTTTATCATGCCTATTAGATAGACATAAGAAGATTGCGCGGAAAGCCCGGTTGTCTCTATATCGAACAATATCTCCGAGTCCTTTATGGAATATTCTTTTTTCTCTGTTCTGATTATCTGCATGGATTTATATAAACAAAATTCTCAAATCTTTATAAACATTGTTAATTCTATCATTCTTTTTCATTTTTGTCTTTAAAAAAAACAGTATTTTTGATACAATAAAGAGTGAGATATTTTATTTATTCAGGGGAATGGTAATGTGGAATTTTATGATACTCGGAAACGAGTTCTATAAGATATTTTATTGCTTTATAATTTATTGTTTTGTAGGCTGGATATGGGAGACATGCTACGTTTCGGTTAAAGACGGTAAGCTTGCGAACCGCGGCTTCATGACAGGCCCGGTCATTCCGATCTACGGATGTGCGGCAACCGGTATACTTCTTGCATTTTATAATCCCGCATTGGGCTTTCTCACCACCGAGAAGACAGGTAAGGCATACCTAATGATATTCCTTATAGGAGCGGTGGTGGCTTCGTCCATCGAGTATTTTACCAGTTTCATTATGGAAAAACTGTTCCACGCAAAATGGTGGGACTATTCGGATACTCCGTTAAACATAAACGGAAGGATATGCGTTCCCGCATCGATATTCTGGGGCATTATGGCAATTGTCCTTGTTAAAGCATTGCATCCGCTTGTGTTTTCCATTATCGACAGCATCCCCAGAAGACCGGGAGAGATAGTGGGATATGTCATAGTCTTCCTGTTCCTGTTTGACCTTACCGCAACAGTTGCTGCAACCATCGAGATCGAGAACAAGGTAAAGGCTATTTCCAGGATCAAGAAAGAAGTCACAGCATTTACATCCAATTTCTATGACAAAGAAGTCAGTGCTAAGATCGGTTTTAAGGACAAGTACGGAGAGACTGCAGTCGGTGACATTGTTGAACATGCTTTTGACAGAGTTGACGCAACATATGCCTTCACAAAGGAAATGGTCTCAAACAAAAAGGACGATCTTGTAAAGGGCTTTCAGAACAATGTTGATAAGGTCGACAAAGTGCTTGCCGACAATAAAGAGCAGACAGAAAAATTTGTTAACGACAGCAAGGACAAGATATCGGGTATTCTTCACAGCATCAGGAAGTTCCCCGAATTTACCGCAAAACGTCTGAAGAACGCATTCCCGGGCTTAAAGGCCGTAGGAGACAAGGAAGGCGCATTAAAGACAGTTACCGATTATTTCTCTTCACTTAAGTCAAAGATCGGAACCAAAAAAGAAAACGAAGATGAACGGTAATGTTCGGAACAATTTGAGGTGAGATTATATGTATACTTGCATATGCCGACATTGCGGAAAGATCTTCCTTTCCGAAGACAACAGAAAAGCGTGCAGACAGTGTCAGGAAAAAGATGATGCTTTATTTGGCGAGATCGAAGAATATCTTAAAAAGTATCCCAACAGCAACGCCATACAGATCGCGGAAGGCCTCGGGCTCACCACAATGGAGATCGTGAGCTACATAGACGAGGGCAGGCTTGTGATCAATCGCGGATCATTTAAGAAGATTTGAGGCACATATGATTTCATACATCGAAGGACGCATACTCAGTAAAAATGACGATTCTATTGTTGTTTTGACCCAGGCAGGGCTTGGCTTCAGAGTGTTTGTCACACGTGACATCCTTTTGGAATCGGGACCTGTGGGACATGAGATCTGGCTTTATACATATTTCCAGTTAAAAGAAGACGGGATGGCTCTTTACGGATTTACCGAAGAAGAGGACTTGGAATGCTTTAACAGCCTTCTTGCGGTGAGCGGAGTTGGGCCGAAGGTCGCAATGTCCATTCTGTCCACCATTTCGTCGGGGGATCTTTCTTTCGCCATTGTTTCCGGTGATGTAAAGACCATCTGCCAGAGCCCCGGAGTCGGTAAGAAACTTGCCGAAAAGATCATCGTTGAACTCAAGGACAAATTCGAAAAACGCATAGGAAATGTTAAAAACCTTGACAGAGCAGGGGATGATAGTTCCGGACTCGGGGCAGAATATGAGCAGAATTGTCTCGAAGCCGCGCAGATACTTGTGGCAATGGGATCTTCAATGAGTGAAGCCATGAAGGCTGTAAGAAACGTGCCTTATGAAGAAGGCATGACAAGTGATGCTCTGGTATCACAGGCACTTAAACTATTATAAAAGGACTTTAAACAAGTTGGCAAAAAGGATAATAACAACAGAGATAACAGAAGAGGATGCGGAGCTCACCGGGAGCCTTCGTCCGCAGACGTTTGACGAATATATAGGTCAGGAAAAGGCAAAGGAAAACCTTAAGATATATATAGAGGCTGCCAAGAAACGTAACGAGACACTGGACCATGTGCTGTTTTTCGGACCTCCCGGACTTGGTAAAACAACACTTGCCGGGATCATCGCCAATGAGATGGGAGCAAGACTGAAAGCCACAACGGGCCCCGCCATCGAAAAGCCCATCGATATGGCGGCAATACTTGCAAAACTTAATCCCGGAGACATTCTTTTTATCGATGAGATCCACCGCTTAAACCGTCAGGTTGAAGAACTTTTATATCCCGCCATGGAAGATTTTGCGCTGGATATAATGTTCGATAAAGGTCTTGCCGCAAATTCAAAGCGCATAGATCTTCCCAAATTCACACTTATAGGCGCCACCACAAGGGCGGGCATGCTTTCCGCACCTTTACGTGACAGGTTCGGAGTGATAAGCCATCTCGAATATTATTCCGTTAAGGAACTTAAAAAGATAGTCATTAGAAGCGCCTATGTTCTCGGACTTTCCATCGATGACGGCGGTGCGGATGAAGTGGCAAAGCGCTCAAGAGGAACGCCGAGACTTGCAAACAGGCTGCTTAAAAGAGTCAGAGACTTTGCAATGGTCAAATACGACAATGCCGTAACAAGAGAAGTTGCTGCGGAAGCCCTTGAGATACTCGAAGTTGATGAGCTGGGACTCGACAATACCGACAGAAAGATTCTTAAGTGCATGATCCTTACTTTTGAAGGAAGACCGGTGGGCATCGATGCCATTGCAACAACGATAGGAGAAGATCCCGACACTATCCTTGAAGTTTACGAGCCGTACCTTGTGCAGAACGGGTTTATTTTAAGAACACAGCGCGGCAGGATCGCGAGCCGTGAAGCATATAAGCATATGGGAATAGAATATCCCGAGAACGATTGACCCGGAGGGCAGGTATGAACAAAAAAAATGACACCACAGTATTTATCAACGGGAAGAGTTACAATATCGCAGGCTATGAGGATGTGGATTATCTCCAAAAGATAGCCATGTATCTTAACAAGAAGTACGATGAACTTAAAAATTCATTGGGGTACAACATAGTGAGCGAGAGCGATAAGAACATTCTCATGCAGATGAATATCGCGGACGATTATCTTAAACTCAAAGCCATTCAGGAAGAAAGTTCGAATGACGCCGACGGAAGAGAAAAAGAGATCCAGTCTCTTAAACGCGATATTGTGGCGTTAAGCACCAAGCTCGAGAATGAAGAACTGGAGAATACTACTCTTAAAAAGGAGAACTTCGATCTGCAGAAAAAAGTCATCCGTCTTGAAGCGGAGTTGTCGGTTCAGACCGATAACAACAGAAATCTAAACAAGAAGAACAAATCCTGATCATGAAGGAAGAAAGTATTATCAACAACAGAAGACCGGAGATCCTTGCTCCCTGCGGCAGCGTCCTTTCGCTTAAAGGCGCTGTCAGCGCAGGGGCGGATGCAGTATATATCGGTGGCAGAAAATTCGGAGCCCGCGCATTTGCAGATAACCCTGAAATGCAGGAACTTCTTGATGCCATCGATTTTGTTCATTTAAACGGCAAAAAAATATATGTGACCGTGAATACGCTCCTTAAAGAAGATGAGCTTGAAAAAGAGCTGTGCGGTGAAGTGCTTCCCTTATATGAAAGGGGGGTTGATGCCGTGATCGTGCAGGATCTCGGGGTAATGGACCTTATCTCAAAAGAATTTCCGGGACTTCCCATTCACGGCAGTACGCAGCTTACAGTCACAAATCATTACGGGGCGAACCTTTTAAAAGAGCGGTTTGGCATAACAAGAGTCGTTCCGTCAAGAGAACTTTCGCTTAACGAAGTAAAAGATCTCAGGGCCAATACAGACCTTGAACTTGAATGTTTTGTTCACGGTGCTCTTTGCTACAGTTTTTCCGGACAATGCCTAATGTCAAGCATGATCGGCGGACGGAGCGGGAACCGCGGAAGATGCGCCCAGCCCTGCAGGACTAAATATGATCTTTTGATCGACAATAAGAAAGTATCCGAAGGCTATCTTCTTTCACTTAAGGATATGTGCACCCTTGAAGCCGTTCCGGATCTTATCGATGCCGGGATAGACTCCTTTAAGATCGAGGGCAGAATGAAAAAGCCGGAATATACCGCTCTTATGACTTCGTGCTACAGGTTTCTTACGGATCTTTACTTGAAAGAAGGCCGGAAAGGATATGAGAAGATCATAAAAGAAGATCCCGGGATACTTGAACGTCTTATGGAAAGCGCAAAAGAGATATATAACCGGGGCGGTTTTTCAAAGGGATATTATTTTAAATATCACGGTCCGGACATGATGTGTCCGGAAAGACCAAACCACAGCGGTGTAAAGGTCGGGACAGTTACGGGAAACATAAACGGAAGACTTACCATCAAGACCGAAAGCCCCTTAAATCCCGGAGATGTGCTTGAAGTAAGAAGCGCAGAGCCCTTCGAATTCACCGTGGGGAAAGAGACTGCGGAAAGATTAAAGAACGATAAGAAAAACATATTTGAAGTTAATTCCAGGAAATCACTTAATATACAGAAAGGAAGCCCTGTTTACAGGACTAAGAACGAGTCGCTTTTAAAAGATATAAGTGATAAATACCTTCAAAAAGATGCAAAAGGAAAGGTGTCCGGTGAATGCATATTACATACCGGAGAACCTGCTTTATTGAAAGTTTCATTTGAAGGTACCGAAAATACCGCTTACGGTGACATAGTCGATAAGGCAGAGTCGAGTCCCGTCACCGCCGAAGGCATTAAGAACACATTAAATAAGACCGGCGAGAGCATTTTTGCATTTGATGATCTAAATGTCGTATGCTCAGATGATGCGTTTGTGCCCGTAGGAGCTGTTAAGGCCTTAAGGCGTAAGGCATTTGACGGATTAAAGGAGAAAGTGCTGTTAAGCTTTAAACGCGAGGCACCCGCCGGAAATACCGGTGTCCACAATGTTTGTCCTGTTGCCTCCCAAAGTGATGAGGCTCGGGAAAGGGCAGAGATAATATGCCGTGTCTCAAACGAGGAGCAGTTTGAAGAAGCATTAAAGAGCGCAATACCGGACACTTATTACATCGATCTTGTGGAAGGAGCGTATTCCGATGCCGTTAAGATCTATGAAAAAGCTGAGAGAGCCGGAAGAAAAGCATTCATAGTACTTCCTCATATATTCCGTCTTAAGGAAAGAGACAGTGTCGAAAAAGAACTTGATCTTTCAAAATATAAGGCAGTTGCAAATTCCGTAGATGAGATAGGATATTTGCTGTCCCGCGGCATTACGGACTTCAGACTTTCGGAAACCGTTTATGTTATGAACAGCAGGACTTTTAATGTTTTACGGGATATATGCGGGGAGAATGCGCTGACTTCAGCCTCCCTTGAATTAAACTGCGGTGATCTTAAAAACCTTCCTTGCGGGAACATGTCATTTAAGATCTACGGCAGGACGGAACTTATGTATACCGCTCAGTGCCTCAGGGATAATTATATTAATTGCCTTAAAAAGCATGCGGAAGAAAAAGCCGGGATACTCGCGATCAGAGACAGGACCAATGCCGTATTTCCCGTAAAAACAAGCTGCAGATCCTGCCTTAACATAATCTATAATGCCAAAATATATTCGGTCATTGGACAGAAAGAACTGGAGGACCTTAAGTTTAAGGCACATATCATAGCATTCACATTTGAAACGAAGGAAGAAGTAAGAGAGGTATTAAAGTCCTATCTCAACATCGGTAAACGTGACGATGACTATACCCGCGGTCATTTCAGACGGGGCGTTGAATAAGGCTTGCATTTATTTTTAAATAGTGTATACTTGTTTACAGTTTTTGATAACACGCTTACAGGAGGAATTGCGATGACTGAAGCAACGAGCTGTGGCGGTGTTGTTATATTCAGGGGGAAAATACTCCTGCTGTATAAAAATTACAAAAACAAGTATGACGGATGGGTATTGCCAAAAGGCACCGTCGAGCCGAATGAAGACCATGAGACGACAGCTCTCAGAGAGGTCAAGGAAGAAAGCGGAGCGGACGGTCATATAGTTTCGTATGTCGGAAAGAGTTCCTATGTCTTTTCGACACAGCAGGACGTAGTTTCAAAAGATGTACATTGGTATCTTATGTCATCGGAAAGCTACTATAGCAAACCGCAGAGAGAGGAATTTTTCGTAGATTCCGGGTACTACAAGTACCACGAAGCTTACCACCTTCTGAAATATGCTAACGAAAAGCAGATACTCGAGAAAGCTTACAGTGAATACACTGAGCTTAAGAGAAAAGGACAGTGGGTGAATTAATTTCAGGAAATTAAAAAGTCGGGCCGAGAGCCCGACTTTTTAATAATTTAATGATCTAAGGTTCAATGATGTTTCCGGCCTCGTCAACCTTGTGACGGGGGTATTTTTTTATGACCGATGCGGCCTTTGTGATCTCACTCATGACGCTTGCCTCAAACTGACCGTCAAACTCGCAGAGCTTAGCCATTAGTTCACCCTGGGTGGAAACCACATATTTGGGTTTAAGACGGTTAAGCGCGTAGGAGCAGATATCCAGGCGGCACTGTGAACATTTGCAGCAATCCAGGGTGCCTGCCAGCTGATCCAGCATCATTACAACATAATCTTCGGTTAGGTTTCTAAGGATTATTTCCATTTGGTCCTCAATAAATAATGTCCTCAGAGCCGGACGGGCTCTCCACGCCTGGCGGCATGGAGAAGTACTGCAGGTGACGGGACTTGAACCCGTACAAGGTCGCCCTCGGCAGATTTTGAGTCTGCTGCGTCTGCCATTCCGCCACACCTGCATTTGTCGTGCTCCGCTATGAAAAGCAAGTCCTGTGCTGCTTTTCAGGAGTACGACCGGAACATGTCTTGCCCTGCTCTGAAATGTCAGTTCTGTGCGGCATTTCAAGGGTAAGACCTACAACATGTCTTGCTCCGCTTTGAAAAGCAAGTCCTGTGCATTTGTCGTGCTCCGCTTTGAAACACGAGTTTTGTGCCGTGTTTCAGGAGTGCGACTCTTGGCTTTTCAGGGGTAAGACTAAGACAACGCCCCATATAATACCACATAATAAAAAACTTTGCAATAATTCTTGCCAATTCTCGGCATGAAATCTATAATAAACATGTTATGGACTTAAACCTTAAGAACAAAACAATAAAAAAGAACAGCATAGACTGTAAGACTTGTCAGAATGCTTTTCAGGACTACTTAAGCGGAAAACTGGACATGAAAAAACAACACGCGGTTTCAACTCATGTCAGGAATTGCCGTGAATGCATGGATGAACTGGAAGCTTTCTGTATGTTCTCGTCCGCTTTTAAAATACTGAATTCCGAAGATGCCGACGTTTCCGAGACTGATGTAAATGCTCTCGTAAAGAAAAAGGAAGATGAATACAGAAGCTTTTTAAGAGCAAGACGGACCATTTATATCGAGATCATTGCCGCAGGGCTTATAATCGGCGGTATTATCGCGATACTTTCCGGGGATAACTTTTTCGGATTCGGAGGACTGTTTTAATGGCCAAGATATTACTTATAGACGGAAACAGCATACTTTGCAGGGCATATTTCGGCCTGCCCGATCTTACGACCTCCAAGGGCGCGCATACTAATGCGGTTCTTGGATTTCTTAATATTCTCTTTAAAATGACTGACGAACATAAGCCCGATTATATCGCGGTTGCTTTCGATGTATATGAACCTACCTTCAGACACAAGGCCTTCAACGACTATAAAGCACAAAGGAAGCCTGCGGATGAGGCTCTTATCTCCCAGTTCCCCGTGATCGAAAAACTTCTTTCCGCCATGAACATATATATTGCAAAAAAGGCGGGATATGAAGCGGACGACATGATAGGGACCATTGCTAAGATGGCCGAGACCAAAGGGATGCAGGCTCTTGTTCTGTCCGGAGATAAAGATCTTTTACAGCTTGCAAGTGACAGCATCACCATAATGATCCCTACTACCTCAAAGGGAAAGACGACCGTCAAGACATACAGCGATGAGATCTTCCGTGAGGAATACGGGCTTCAGGGCCCCCGTTCCATTATTGACCTTAAAGCACTTATGGGGGACAGTTCCGATAATTACAAGGGTGTGGAAGGTATCGGCGAAAAAGGCGCAACGGAGCTTTTGAAAAACTACGGCACCGTTGAAGGCATTTACGAGCACATTGAAGAGATCAAGGGCAAGACAAAAGAGAAGCTTGAAAAGGGAAAAGACGATGCTTTCTTCTGCAAATGGCTTGCAACCATAAAGACGGACTGCGATATCGATTTTTCCTTTGATGATGCATTATTCAACGATCCCTTCACAAGCGAAGCATATCTGATCGTTAAAGAATATGAGATGAAGTCGCTTTTCGGAAGGTTTTCCGGAGTAAACAAAGAAGAGATCGGTGAGCCTGCAAGCACAAATAATACCGTTTCGGATATCCCTTGCCCCGAAGCTCATAAGATAACTTCATTGTCAGATCTTGAAGTTTATTTTGACAAACTTAAAATCTCGGAAAATAAAGCGTTTTCAGCATATTTTTGCATGTCCCGTAATGAAACATCCGTTGTCATGGATATACCGGGTTATGTTTTTTTTAACGACTCTGCGGCTTTTGTCGTTACAAACGGAAGCGATGTTACCAAAGAACAGGTATTTGAAAAGATAAACGGGCTCCTTAAAGAAGGATTTCTGCTTTACGGAGCGGGATTAAAAGAGATATCCGAGAATTTCGGCGCGGAGACCAGAGATAAAGTTCTCGATCTTTCTATAGGCACATATGTTTTAAATCCCATCCGTTCCGAGTACAATCCGACGGATATAGCTTCTGAGCTTACGGGACAGCTGCTCCCAGAGATAAAGGAAGTGTGCGGAAAGCATGAGCTTGCCGATCTCCTTAACGAATCGGATATTCTCGGTGAAAACGAGAAAAAAGCATCGGATCTTATGACAAAATATGCCCACGCGCTTTTTAAGGCAGGTCCCGTGCTGCTTTCACGCCTTAAAGAAACAGGCTCCGAAAAGCTTTTCTTTGACGTCGAGATGCCTCTTATGTTTGCGCTGCGTTCCATGGAGACCGCAGGCATCAAAGTAGATCGTGAGGCATTAAAAGAATACGGTCTTATGCTCACCGAAAAGATCAAAGAACTGGAAAAAGAGATCTATGATCTTGCAGGCCTTGAATTTAACATAAATTCTCCAAAACAGCTGGGTGAAGTACTTTTTGAAAAATTACGTCTTCCCGGCGGAAAGAAGACGAAGACCGGATATTCCACCGCAGCGGATGTTCTTGAAAAATTGCGTAATGACGACCCAATAGTGGGACTTATCCTTAAATACAGGACTTATACAAAGCTTAAAGGCACATATGCCGACGGAATGGGTGGTTTCATCAGGCCGGACGGAAGGATCCACACCGTATTCAATCAGACTGTCACCGCAACGGGAAGGCTTTCAAGTACAGATCCAAATCTTCAGAACATCCCCGTTCGTCAGGAACTCGGGCGTCAGATAAGAAAGATGTTTGTCCCGGGTGACGGCTGCGTTTTCCTTGATGCGGACTATTCCCAGATAGAGTTAAGACTCCTTGCCCATATGTCGGGTGATGAAAGCCTTATCACAGCCTACAACGAAGGCAAGGACATCCACAGGATAACCGCGGCAAAGGTGTTTAATGTGCCTTTCGAAGAAGTTACGCCTCTTATGAGAAGCAACGCAAAAGCCGTAAATTTCGGCATTATCTACGGCATGAGCTCCTTCGGACTGGGATCCGAGATAAATGTTTCAAGAAAAGAAGCGGAAGAGTATATAAACCAGTATTTTGAGACATATCCGAAGATCAAACGCTATCTTGACGATCTTATCAAGAGCGCAAGGGAGAAAGGCTATTCGCTTACATTGTACAACAGAAGACGCCCGATACCCGACATAAACGACAAAAACTTCATGATAAGGAGCGGAGCGGAACGTATCGCTATGAATTCCCCGATACAGGGAACCGCGGCAGACATCATGAAGATCGCACTTGTTAACACTGACAGGAGACTGAGACAGGAGAAACTAAAGAGCCGGATACTTCTTCAGGTTCACGATGAACTGCTGCTTGAGGTACCTCTCTCCGAAAAAGAAACGGTATCAAAGATACTGGAAGAAGAAATGACGGGAGCTGCGGCATTAAAGGTTAAGCTCGAAGTTTCCGTAGGCTGCGGGGATAACTGGGATGACGCCCACTAAAAAAACAGACAAAAAGAAAAACAGACCTTTGGTCATCGGGATCACCGGAGGCGTGGGAACAGGCAAGTCTACAATTGTAGAATGCGTCTGCCGGAACTTTGACTGCGAGTATATAAATTCCGATAAGCTGGCCCATCTTCTCATGGAGCCCGGAAAAGCCAATCACAAGGCTCTTATCAAAGAATACGGGGAAGGCATAATAGATAAAGATAACCCTCCCTTTATCTCGAGACCTTCTTTGCTTCAGGCGGTCGCTTCGTCGGAAGCGGGATTTAAGAGACTTAATGACCTTACACATCCCAATGTTTGCAAAGAAAGCAAAAGGATCATCTCAAATACCGGCAAAAAAGTCGTGATCCTTGAGGCTGCCCTTCTTCTTGAAGCAGGAATGGATAAGATATGCGATGATGTATGGTGCGTGTCTGCACCGACCGCAGACAGGGTAAGACGCCTTAAGGAAACAAGGGGCTATTCCGACGAAAAGATCGAGAGCCTCATAAATAACCAGTTAAGCGATGAAGAGTATAAGAAAAGGACCGATCTTGTCATAAACAATCCCGACGGATCCGATGAAGGTAAGAAAACCGCGATCATGAGGGTTAAAGAGCTTCTTGACGGTAAGTTAAAAAAAGATTAAAATTTTTACTTTAGAAAACTATTAAAGGAGTCCTTAAATGGGTAGATCAGAACAACTTGTATTTGGTCTTGATATCGGAACGAGAACCGTGGTGGGAACCGTCGGATATAAAAAGAACGAAGGCGATTTCACCGTTGTTGCCCAGAAAGTAAAAGAGCATGATACACGTGCCATGCTGGACGGACAGATCCACGACATCGGAAAGGTTGCCGAGACCATAAAGGATGTTAAACGAGCTCTCGAAAAACAGCTTGACGGCAGAAAACTCGATGAAGTATGCATCGCAGCCGCAGGCCGTGTGTTAAAGACCGTTACCGTACATGTTGAAGATGAATTTACGGAAAGCCGCACGGTAGATGAAGAATCCGTGAGATCGCTGGAGCTTCTCGGTGTCGAAAAGGCCTATGCCGAGATAAAGAAGTCACTTTCCGGTGATGACACGAATTATTACTGTGTGGCATATTCGGTTGTCAGATACTATCTCAACGGATTCCAGATGGCAAGCCTTGTGGATCATAAGGCTGACAAGATAGGCGCGGATATACTTGCGACATTCCTTCCCGATGAGGTCATCGAAGGATTATATACCACAGTCGACAAAGCAGGTCTGAAGGTTCAGAACCTGACCCTTGAGCCCATTGCGGCAATGATCGTTGCGGTTCCCGAAAAATTCAGGCTCCTTAACATCGCTCTTGTGGATGTGGGCGCCGGAACAAGCGATATTTGCATAACAAGAGACGGCAGCATCATGGCATACGGCATGATCCCCATGGCCGGAGACTGCCTTACCGAAGTCATCGCAACAAATCATCTCGTTGATTTCAATACCGCCGATGCCATAAAGGTTGATGCGGGATCAAGAAAAAGATCCATAAAATATAAAGACATCATGGGACTTGAAAAGTCCTGTACTCCGGCTTCCGTAAGGCAGGAGCTTAGCCCTAAGATAAACGAGATGGCTGAACGCGCCGCTGAAGAGATAAAGAAGCTTAACGGCGGAAAGGCAGTCAGTGCCGTATTTGTAGTTGGCGGAGGCGGAAAGATCCCTGGGTATACAGATGCATTGGCAACAAAACTGGGTATTCCCAAAGAACGTGTTGCGCTACGCGGTGAGGAAGTGCTTTCCTTTGTGCATTTCCCGGATGATTCTTTTAAGAAGACTCCCGAGCTTGTGACGCCCATCGGTATTTGCCTTAACTACTACGAGAAGAGAAACAATTTCATATTTGTGAATCTTAACGGAGAGTCCGTAAAACTTTACGACAATAACCGACTCACCGTTGCCGATGCCGCGATGGCCATCGGATATCCCAACGACAGGCTCTTCCCGAGAAGAGGAAAGGCACTTGAATTTAAAGTTAACGGCCAGGCAAGGCTTATAAGAGGAAATCTGGGCGAAGCTGCAGTCATCACCATCAATTCCCATGAGGCTTCCGCTTCATCACAGATCGCGCCGAACGACGACATCATTATAAAGGATTCCACCGTCGGAACCGATGCGTCTCTTGAAGTTATGAAGCTTCCCGAATACAACAAGGGTGAGATATCATTCTTTGTTGACGGAAAGAACATTGTCTGCCCGAAGTTCATCGAAGCAAACGGAAAACTTGTTTCGGGCTTCTATGACATAAAGCAGGATGACGACCTGGTACTCCTTAACTATTACACACTTTCCCAGCTCCTTGAATTCATGGACCTGCCTTTTACGGATGATATATATGTCAACAACGAAAAGGCCGGCAAGGATACGAAAGTATATGAGAATTTCAAGGTTGAGACCGGAAAGAAAGAGAAAAGCACATCAGAGATAATAGAAAATGCCATAAGGGAACAGGCTGAAGAAGGATCGGATGATTTTGAGGATGTTGAGACCGACGATCTTTCCGAAGGCGAAGAGGATGAAGAGAAGATAGTTCATGTTCCGAGAGATATAAACATATCCGTGAACGGCACGAACCATACCCTTAAAGGTAAAGGTCAATATGTATTTGTTGATGTTCTCGACGTATATCCTTTTGACATTAAAAATCCCAAAGGCAGCGATGTGGAAATGACGATCAACGGGAGGAAAGCTCAGTTCACCGACACCATTAAAGACGGTGATGCGCTGGTACTTAGATGGATTTAAAGATAAT
>JAEEGL014537576.1_pt1 | contig 13506 bp, 14 predicted proteins | sample 9134231 | NCBI WGS metagenome assembly JAEEGL01 (sample SAMN16246548, study PRJNA631951) | gut metagenome | biome: gut microbiome; feature: rumen; material: fiber-attached | host: Bos | place: Iran: Karaj | collected 2018-10
CAAGTACCATCTGCCACAAATCCTTTGTGTTCTGTGTAGGTCCTGCTAGGAAAGAATCATCTCCGTCATACGGCGTATAGTTCTTCTGGATGAAGTCACGTACGTTGACTTCGCTTTCCCACTTACCGCCTACGAAACCGTTCCATTCTGATCTCATTGTAACGCCTCCTAATTTGAAATTTGTAAATTTTGATAAATCCGCCCGTGCGGATGTTTCGTGTTTTGGTAATTGTTATTATAGTTTGAGGATTGTATACACGTCAAGGTGGAAGGCTGTATTTTTTTGCGTACATAATACCTTATTTTATGGGCATTATAACCACTTTCCCACCTTTAGTATAAGGGTTTTTCGATACCACAATATGATGTTCATGACAGTGTTTTGGTTTCTTGACTAAAGGAGACAAAAATGCTACTCTTACTGCGTTTGAAACGAACCTTTTTTGTGGAATACGGAGGTATATATCATGGATATAACAAAAGATATGACGATCGGCGAGATCATTGTCAACAAGCCCGAAGTCGCTCCCATCCTTATGGAGGCGGGAATGCACTGTCTCGGATGTCCTTCGGCTCAGGGTGAATCCCTTGAGGAAGCTGCCATGGTGCACGGAATGAACATCGATGATCTGATGAGCAAGATCGCAGCACTCGGATAAGAACAGTCTTCCGGCAAAAAAAGAACTGCGGAATGATCCGCAGTTCTTTTTAATTATATCACTATGACAAAAGCGTCTCTATCGCATTGTCTGCAACGATGCAGTTGTTATGCTCCTCGAAGAACGCCTCCGTAGCCGGTGTCGACCTTTCCATCGATCCGTATTCCGACAGAACGTTGCATATCCTGTTGAACTCTTCCATCGTATGATCACTCTTGGAAAGAGCCAGAACATAGCATCCGTCCGCTTCGTCATGATACAGCGAACTCCTGCCTTTATAAAACTTCGATACAACGCCGGCTGCCTTTATGACATCGGCAAGCGTATCAAACGCAAATGCTCTCGACAGTTCTCCTGCCGCATTGGCCTGCTCGATGAGCTTTTCTTTTGCTTCTTCGAGAAGGTCGGGATTCTTGGAAACCTCCTGGGAAAGCTTCCTGAAAAGATCCAGAACTTCAGGCATCTCTTCAGATACCGACCTGAACAGTTCGGAGATCACGTCGTCTTCTTCATCTCTTATATCGGGAGCAAAATTGGCAAATCTCGTATCAAGCTCATCGGGATCTTCAACCTTGGTGATGATGAGAATGATCGATTCCGATGAAAGCGGGATCGCTTCGATCATAAGAGGTATGTCATTTGCTTCAAAACCGAGTTCGTATGAGGCCTGCTGCATCATGTCACGAAACAGTGTCTTTGCCTTTTCCGTCCCATAGGCAAGCTCAGATAGCTTGAGCTGTCTGTCAGCAAGATCCGACTTGGTCAGAGTGCATCTGATCTGATGATCATTAACACGTTCCAGTTTCATGAGATTCACCTCCTCTTCCATCAGTTGAAAGATACGATCAACTGTTTTGGTATATATTTATATATCGGCAAAAAGAAAATGTCAAATAATACATTTTGGAATTTTTAACGCCCGGGCGAAAATCGTCTGCTGCGCGGTGTTGTACCGCCTTAATGTGTCCTCCCTGCCTTGACACCACAATATGTAGTACTTGCCAATGTCTTATCGTTCGGATACAATCACAGACAAGATCGCTCCTTCGCAATCAGTGGCGAAAGGAGGGCAGGAAAAATTCATATTTCTTATCTTTATTTTAAGATATATGTCTTATTTTTTCTAGTGAATTTTCTGTGACGACAGAGGATTTGCACATTTCAGGAGTTTCTAAAACGGGGGTTCCCCGTAACAATCGACTTATTAATTGATCTATCGATGACTCCCCAAAGTTTTTTACATTTTCGAATGGTTGTCCGAAAAAATGATTCAAGCAACTGATCAACCATGATAGCGCATATACCACGCGCGAAGTGCGATCTTTCAGGAAAAATGTATCACTTTACCCGTTAACTGAATGCGGGTACCTGCTGTCGGGCTCTTTACGAACAAATAATCGGAGTTTCCGGTACTGCAGCGTAAAGAGTCCGCATGGTCGGAAGGGATTTCTCCCCCCCCCACTCATTCCGCCTTGGGAAGATAATACTCATCGATCACGGTAAATGCTTCCTCGGTTCCAAACGCAAGCTGCCATACGGCCACACCGCCCAGATCATGTGCTTTCATCACATCAAGCTTTGCCTGAAGTGACCTGACATCCTCAAGCCATATCTTGTTTGTCGATGTTCCGTCTGACCACTGCGCATAATTCTGGCCCATAGTATCGTCCCACTCGGCTGTCACACCCGCGGCAGCCACGGTCTCGATACCCTTTGCCATCGGAAGCGTCTGCATGTCGAGGATCATATCGTTTGCATCGACCGTCCAGTATCTTGTATAGAAAGGAAGTCCGTTAATGACCTTTTCCTTGGGCACTTCCTCGAGTGTCTTTTCTATTCCTTCGAGGACAAAATCAAGAGATGCGACAGATCCGGCTTCGTCCGAAGCACTCGTGTGCTCGTCGTATCCCATAATGATCACATAGTCTGCAAATATACCCTGCTCCTTTCGGTTATAGTGGGAGGTGTATTCCTTCGGGACATAGTTGTCCACGGAAACAACAAGGTTCTTTTCGTGAGCCTTCAGACAGAATTCCCTTATGAACTGGACATATGCCGCTCCGTCTTCCGCCGCTATGGACTCGAAATCAAGGTTGATACCGTCAAGCTTGTACTGTCCGGCAAGAGCAAGGAGCTGCTCGGTCATATATGCTCTTTTTGCGGGATCGTTCAGGACCGTCGAAGTTGATACCTCGGGGTAAGTAAGATTGCTGACAAGTCCCCATACCTTGATCCCCTTTGCATGGCACGACTCAACATACGCCGCGGATCCTATCGATGCGATGGAACCTTCGTTATCGGAAAGCGCAAACCATGTCGGACTGATGACATTTATGTATTTAAGGAACTTCTCACAATCCTTCAGGGATGACATAGAAGAATCCCCTGTCACATTATGCCATGCGACTATGACAGGCTGAGAGTAATCCGCAACCGGAGTGACCGTGACGGGAGATACGTTCGTGACCGGAGTCTGCGGCCTGTCATACTTATCTCCAAGATGCTTTGTTTCTATATATCCCGTAAGAAGGTCTTCTGACATGACCTTCATCCACTTCTCGTCCTCGGATGAAACTACAACGACCGTGCTTCCTTTACGAAGTTCCTTGAGAATCGCCGAATCCTTGTCGGCCGTAAGTCTTATGGCGACATCATCATCCGTTACATCAGCAACAACGTCCTTATCCCACTCTGTTCTGATAAGCGTTCTGTACGGCTCCTTTCCGCCTCCGTACAGTCTTATCTCGATGTTCGTGAACACCTTGACAAAATCAAGACATACCATGACGGTCTCGCCCTCTTTGTAGCACGTCTGATAACCCGCCTGAATACCGGTCCCGTCGAGCGTGTAGAAAGTTTCACCGCACTTGGCTTTATAGACACCATCTCCCGTTGTATAAAGAAGACTGTCTTCCGTCGTCTCCCAGTAGAAGTTCGGATTATACTCTTCCGCCACCGTTTCATAAGGAACATACATCCTTCCGTCCTTAACGGTTATCTTCTTTCCCGTTACCTCGTTATTTTCGATGACGACCGCAACAGAGTTTATCTCGTCCGGTGATGTCATAAAATACTCGGAAAGGTCTGCTTTTGTATCGGAATATCCGAACTCGTCAAAAAGACCTGTGCTGTAAGCGATCAGGCCTATTATCGCCATAAGGACGATAGCTATGACGACGGGTATCGTCGCCTGCAGCATCTTCCTTCTGCGTTTTCTTCTTCGTCTTGCCTCTCTTGAAGCGTTGTATCCCATATTATTAACTCCCGATTATCTATACGTAGCCACCCACACCTATATCATTAACCTAGGTTTTGAGCTTCAACAAGCCCCTTGCCCCCGTACATCTCACGAAGCTTCGGCTTCTCGATCTTGCCGGTGGGATTGCGGGGTATGTCCGCAAATATGATCTTATGCGGTCTCTTGTACCTCGGAAGAGCCATACAGAACTCGTTCATCTGCTCCTCGGTAACGACATAATCCTTCTTGAGCTCGATTATCGCGCAGCTGACTTCTCCGAGACGCTTGTCGGGGATACCGATGACTGCGACATCGTGAACCGCATCGTTTGTTCTTATGAAATCCTCTATCTGAACGGGGTAAATGTTCTCGCCGCCGCTTATGATGACATCCTTCTTGCGGTCAACGAGCATGATGAACCCGTCCTCATCTTCCATTGCCATGTCTCCGGTGTAAAGCCATCCGTCGGCAAGTACTTCCTTTGTGGATTTGGGATCATGGTAATAGCATTCCATGACGCCGGGACCTTTGACTGCCAGTTCTCCGACCTCGCCTCTCTTGACGGGCTTGCGGTCTTCGCCGACTATCGCTGTCTCCCATCCGTAACCGGCCTTTCCGATACATCCTACTTTGTGGATATTCTCAACACCGAGGTGTACGCAGCCCGGTCCTATCGATTCGGACAGACCGTAGTTCGTATCATACTGATGGTTCGGGAATATCTCTTTCCATTTCTTAATGAGACTCTGCGGAACGGGCTGTGCACCGATATGCATAAGTCTCCACTGGGAAAGTTCATAATCCTTAAGATTGACTCTTCCGCTCTCGATCGCTTCAAGTATATCCTGAGCCCACGGAACGAGGAGCCATACGATCGTACATTTTTCCTTTGACACGGCATCAAGGATTATCTCCGGCGACGTTCCTTTCAGAAGAACTGCCTTTGATGCCGACAGCAGACTTCCGAACCAGTGCATCTTTGCTCCCGTATGATAAAGAGGCGGGATGAGAAGGAAAACATCGTCCTTCTGCTGGCCGTGGTGATTCTGCTCACATGCCGCCGAATGCATGAGCGAACGGTGCTTGTGAAGGATCGCTTTCGGAAATCCTGTCGTTCCCGACGAGAAATAGATAGCAGCCTCATCATCATCCGTGATCTTAACATCAGGTTTTACGCTCGAGCAGTTTGCAACCGCTTCTTTGTAATCCTCCGCAAAGGTGGGACAGTTGTCTCCCACATATATAAGAAGTCTTTTTTTCGAGAGCTCATCGCATACCTCCTCGATACGTCCTATGAACTCCGGTCCGAACACGAGTATATCTATCTGTGAAAGTTTCGCGCAGTACATTATCTCATCCGACGAATATCGGAAATTGAACGGAACAACCATCGCTCCCGTCTTCAGAACACCAAAGTATATGGGAAGCCACTCAAGGCAGTTCATCATGATGATACCTACCTTATGACCTCTCTTGATGCCCATTGACATCAGATAATTGGCAAAGCGGTTGGCCTTTTCATCAAATACGGACCACGTGATCTCCCTGCGGTATGATTCTTTCTCCGTGCTCTGGATGAGTTCGTATTCTTTCCAGGTAACTCTTTTGTTTTCCTGTATCTTGGGATTGATCTCGACAAGAGCCACATCCGAAGGGTACTTTGCGGCATTTCTTTCAAGCAGTTCTGTAATAGGCATGGATATTCCTCCAAAAATCTCTCACTTTAGCGCTTCAACGCGTTTGCGCACACAGATAATAGTTTATCTTTTCACATAGCAATTGTCAAATAAAAGACCGGCCGCGAAAACGCAGCCGGTCCTGAAGATCGTTGGTATTATTCAGCTGTGTAGGGCATCAGTGCAACGTGACGTGCACGCTTTACAGCTACCGTAAGTGCTCTCTGATGTCTTGCGCAGTTTCCCGTGATCCTTCTGGGAAGGATTTTTCCTCTTTCGGAAACATATTTCTTGAGTGTCGCAACATCCTTATAATCGAGAGCCTTTTCCTTGCCGCAGAATACGCATACCTTCTTGCGTCTGTGCATGGTATTCCTTCTTCTTACGGGTGCATCGCCTCTATCACTGTCGCCTTGCGGTTTACCAAAAGCCATTGTCTTTTCCTCCTGTCTTCATCAACCGAAAGGAAGTTCTTCCTCTATTCCGTCCGGTATGTTCATGAATCCGTCACCGCTGTCAGAAGGTGCTGATGATGCCGGAGCAAATGAATCCGATCCTCCTGCTGATGCCGGTGAACTCTTGCTGTCGACAAACTCATGATTCTCAACAATGACTTCCGTTGTATAAACTTTCTGGCCGTCTTTATTAGTATAGCTTCCGGTCTGGATATGTCCCTCAACGAGGATACGCATACCCTTCTTGAGATACTTCTCCGCGAACTCCGCGCTCCGACTGAAAGCAACAATGTTGATGAAATCCGCCGTGGGCTGATCGCCTCCGGCATTATCACGTCTTCCCCTTCTGTCAACCGCGAGCGTATATCTTGCGATAGCCATTGAGCCTTCTCCTGCGGAGTATCTCATCTCGGGATCACGTGTCAGTCTGCCGACTAAAATAACTTTATTCATATATTCTCTCTTTCTATTACGCCTCTGCCTTAACGCACAGATAACGAAGCACGTTATCCATAATGCGGACACGATTTTCGATCTCGAGCGGCGTTGACGGCTCTGCATCAAACTGGATGAAGTAATAGAAACCTTCTCTCATCTTCTGAACTTCATAAGCGAGACGTTTCTTACCCCATTCGTCCACGTTTGTAACAGCACCGCCGAAACGATCGATATACTTCTTGATCTTTTCGATCAGAGCAGCTCTGTCATCGTCTTCGATCTTAGCATTAAGAACAACACATAATTCGTATTTGCTCATGCCTGGTACCTCCTTCTGGTCTGATGGCCTCTGAACACATGTCAGAAGCAAGGATAAAATGTATCACGAGATGGTATGATAACACATACTCATTCGCATTTCAAGGGGTTTGCCTTACAAAAAATCACACCGTAATTGCCCCTAAAACGGCCCCAATACTGTCATTTATCACAAGATCGGCCCGACCGTCCATCGGCGTTTTGGACTTATTGATCAAAACCAGTTTATGTCCCCTGTAATAATCGATCAGTCCGGCTGCCGGATAAACCGCCAGCGAAGTTCCTCCTATTATAAGAACATCCGCATTCGCTATATAGTTAACGGACTTGCTCATTATCGTATTATCGAGTCCTTCTTCATAGAGAACAACATCTGGCTTAACCGGTCCGCCGCACTCGTCACACTTCGGAACACCTTCGCTGTTTATGATGTAATCGACATCAAACAGTTTGTTGCACCTCTCACAGTAATTCCGAAGAACGCTTCCGTGAAGCTCCATGACTTCCTTGCTGCCCGCTGCCTGATGAAGTCCGTCGATGTTCTGGGTAACGACCGCTTTAAGTTTTCCGGCCGCCTCGAGCTCGGCAAGCTTCAGATGCGCCTTGTTCGGCTTTGCCGTCGTGCAGAGCATCTTGTCACGGTAGAATCTGTAGAATTCGTCGGGCTTTGCCCTGTAAAATGTATGAGACAGGATCGTCTCCGGAGGATAGTCGTATTTCTGGTTATACAGTCCGTCCACGCTGCGAAAATCCGGGATCCCACTTTCTGTGGAAACTCCGGCTCCGCCGAAGAAGACGATGTTATCGGACTCGGTGATCCATTGCTGCAGTGTTTCCTGTGCTGTCATGTTTTTTCCTCCTTTTTCTCTTAAATTCGCTCGAACTGCGCAGCGCTCACTTCGCGATTATCATGTTCAGGCACTCACTTGCATTTTGGCACGGCAAACTTTGTCGCCGTTCTGGTTTCTTATGGTAGCTTTTATGACAAGGAGCGAGTACACATCATGCTTCTCCTCAACGACACCCTCGACAGTGAGCGTATCCCCGATGTATACGGGCTTTGCGAACTTAAGTTTGACCTCATGAATGAGACTGTTCATGCCCGGAAGGTAGACCCCGGCAAGCGTTGAGAGAAGCGATGCCGTCAGCATGCCGTATGCGACCCGTCCCGGATGTCCCTTGGACTTCGCATAGTCCTCATCGTTATGAAGCGGATTGATGTCTCCCGTTATATCACAAAAAGACTTCATCATATCCTCGGTAATACTGACCGTGAAGCTCTCTTTGTGACCTGTTTCAATATCTTCGTATCTGTATTCGTTCATTTTTCTTTTGTGATCTATAGTTTCGAAATGATGAGATCGACCATCTCTCCGACGTTTTCAAGTTTGTTGACTTCCTGCAGGTCGAATTTCAGGTTGAACTCTTTCTCCATCGAAACGATGAGTGCGATATGTTCGAGCGAATCCCAATCCTCAATGTCTGAAGAATTGGTCGAATCTTTAATGACAAGGGTATCGTCATCAAATACATCCCTGAATATTTCCGTCACTTTTTTCATTACTTCTTCATGTGTCATCTGAAACGGTACCTTTCACGGTTAATGATATTGCATACTACTCAACTGTCTCCAGCAATCCGGCATCAAGCATCTTCTTCAGAGAAGGAAGCATATCCGGGACAGGATGGCCGATATGATCGCTGAGTTCGAAAATGTCATTCGTGCCATCCGCATATGCCGAAATATCCTTAAGTATAAGGGTATCTTTATAACTCTCCTTATTGCTCATCGTCGGCATCAGGCCGCGGGGGCCGAGCTGCGGCTCGCAAAGGCACTTGATCCTGTACTTATGGTTATTCTCGAGTGCCTGAACACATTTTATCAGCACTTCAAGACTTCCCGCAAGACCGTCCGGCGAGATGATATCGAGGTTATCGGCACTCGTATGGTACTCGGGATAAACGTGATACTTCGATCTGCAGAAACATACGAGCGGGATATCAACTCCCGGTGCCTGGTACTGCCTCTCATCGCTTCCGCGCTCCAGATACGAGTACTCGCGAAAATCGGGATCCTGGCCTTTGAGAACGTTCATCATGACCTTATCCGCAAGAGTGTTGGCATATCTTGAATGAACTATCGAATACGCCCTGTCGTCTCCTACACATGTAACATTAAATCCCGCTATGATGTTCTTCTGCATAGCCTCAAGATTCCTGGAAATATATGTGATCGCACCGATCGTCTCGGGAAGAAGTACTATCCTGTACGTATATCTGCGCTCTTTCATCGATGTCAGATATTCAGCCAGCTTTGACAGAACAACCGGTCCCGAACACTCGTTGTTTGCCATGGACGGATGGCATATATATGAACTGAAGAATATCTCCTCGCTGCTCTTTCCCGGGATCACAAGTTCTCCGTATGTGAGGCTTCCGGGTTTAAGTTCGGAATCTATGTATGCATGATACTTTCCGTCAGGAAGGCTCTGAAGCAACTCCTCGCTCATACAGAATCCCCAACGCTCCTTATAATAGGAAGTGCAGTACGGAATATATGAGGGCTGATCCTTGAGCGTATATATATGCTCCCTGATATCCGACAGTTCCATCCATTCATCAACCGGTGTCGAATAGCCCATCACATGAAGATTGTTGACCTTCATGTCAACTATCTTCTCTCTTTTTTTATTCTCGATATATGCGTCCCTTATCGTCCACTCGTTCGGGATCGTCCAGTCAAATACCTTTGTGCCTGTCGGAACTTCAAAAAGCTTCATCTCAGGCATGTACTTCTTAAGAATACCGAATGTCTGCCTGACGCCTTCTCCCATTATGCTGCGGCATATCGGAAACAGTTCCTTTGCTCTGGCAAACATTTCCTTTCCGTCTTCAAGATACGGATCGTCCTGTCCGATGAACATACATATCCTGCGGCTTCTGTTATGACGCACATCCTCCTGAAGTATCGGGTGTGACTGTTTAAGTTCTATGATCTTGAATTCGAGATCGTTGATATAGAAGCGTTTCATGATGCCTTTTTCGATGAACTCATCCTCAAAGGCGTATATGACATTTGTGACGTCACGATCGAGCGCACGCACGTTCATATCATACGTCCTTGTCGTCGTGACACCGTTCTCATCGGTATATTCCCCGGTGAAATCTTTCAGATATCTGTAGTTCCTGTAGAGATTACCGACCGACTGCTCGGCAAAATGAACGAACACAAACGAGTGCTCCAGTTCCTTATCAATGAACAGATTACGATAACCATGCTCGACCATATAGGCAAACGGCGAGTCGTTTCCGAACGAACTCTTGTTATCGAGCGCGCACAGATCATCCGTATCCTTTCCCCATACGGCAAACGAATAGATGGGATGTTTTGTCCTGCGAAAATCATCCCTCTCCATCGCTATCTTACATAAAGATCCTGTTTTAGCCGGCGTCCTGTAATAGTCAAACGGAGTACCGCCGCAGAAGCTCCAGTTGAATGTCGGGAACACGAGAGTTCCTTCAGGCCCGATGATATCAATGATCCCGTCAATGAGAATGTTCAGGTCGGTCTCATCGTCATGGTGCATTATAGTATAGAGGAGACCTTTTACGTCACTGGTGACGTAAACACGGTCTCCTTTATTCAATCCGAGATGATCTGCAAGATCACGTAATCTTATATAATCAGACATGCCTAATCTTTACTTTACAACAGCATTTTTCTTGGCTATTTCGACAGCCTTGTTCTTGACTGCATTTTTCATCGTGTAACCGATACCGTATGTTTCAAGTGAGCTGTCAAAAAATGTATCGTCACCGTATATTCCCTTGACGATCTCTTCCGCTTCCTCAAAGGAAAGGTTGATACCCTCACTCTCAAGAACGGCCTGGTAAACGAGATCCGCTTTTGCAAACTCCTCTGCCCTTTTTGTAATGTCGGCATTGTATTCCTCGTCGCTCATTCCGATGAAGTCCTCAAACGTTCCGATAGCCTGTCCGTACTGCGAATACATCTGTGACATATACTCATACGACTGGACATCCGAATACTTTGTCGTAGCCTTGAGATTCTTAAGGTATCTGGACGGATACTTGTTGACGGTCGATTTTTCCGTAAGGTAAGTATCAACATACGCCTGGAGCTGTCCGTCGTAATAACTGTCGCGAAGAGACTGTTCATATTCCGCAACCGTCGATCCCATATCCGGATAATACTCTTTTACGAATTCATCGTTATATTCGGGATCCACATAGATACCATGGATCGTAACCGCAAACTGCGCAGGCTTTCCCGCAAGGTCCGCCGTCTGATAGTCCTCGGGGAATGTAACGTTGACCGTAACTTCTTCGCCTGCCTTATGTCCGATGAGCTGACTTTCAAAGCCCTCTATGAACTGGCCGCTTCCGATCGTAAGATCGAATCCGTTTCCGCCGGAATTACCACCCTCAAACTCAACACCATCCATTGTTCCGACATAGTCGATGTTGACCTTGTCGCCGTCCTTGACGGTTCCTTCGTTCTTCAGCACCTGATGGGAAGACAGGTTCTGATCTATAACGTTCTTGAACTCTTCGTCGGTATAAGTCACTTCGCCCTTCGGCACTTCGATCCCCTTGTAATTGCAGAGCGTTACGTAATCAAGAGCCTTTACTCCCCTGATGTAACCGTTGTCCTCAAGCTGTGCGGAGTAATCGCCGCTCGCATTGATCGTATTCGCTTCCTTGATGATGATTCTTGCGATACCGAATATAACAAGACCGACAACCGCTACCGCAATGATGATACCGATTATCTTAAGCGTCAGAGCTTCCCTCTTCTGCTTGGCAACACTCTTGGCGCGATCTTCCCTTTTCTGCTTGCTCTTGCTTACCGTGGATTCTTCTTTGACTGTTTTCTCTTCCATAATAATGCTCCTCATTTATCCAGTTTTCTGTTAAAAATGTCTTTTCCGTCATCTATGATCCCGAAACGTTCCGATTCATCCTTTCGCCTCCACAGGAAATGAAATCTCAGCTCGTCTCCGGACCTTATCCTTGCTATGTTCTCCCTGTGCTTATACAAAAGCGCAGCCGATGCGATCGCTATTATCGCGGAGGGTATCCATACCTTATATATGACCGTGACCGTGACCGGGACGATAAAAGCCATCGAGATCGGCGCAAAGCATATATAATCTGTTATCAACGCGATCAGAAAAGCGGCTATGAACAGTACCACAAACAATCTGTAATCGATACCGAGCACCGTTCCTCCGAAGCATGCCAGTCCTTTGCCTCCTTTGAATCCCATATAGAACGGGAAAATATGGCCTATTACCGAACCTACACCGGCAAGAACTCCGGCCCAGCTTATACTTCCGCTCATCGCCTCCGGGAATATCACCTCAGCAAGATTAAACGCAAGAAATGCTTTCAGAATATCGAGCAGCGCGATGAACAGTCCTATCTTCCTTCCGATAACGATCACTACGTTTGACGCGCCTGCGTTTCCGGATCCGACGCTCCTGATATCAAAGCCCTTTATTCTCGATAATATATATGAGAGATTGATGCATCCGATAAAATATCCGATGATCAGACTGCCCAAAATCGTATTGATAAGTATCTTTATTTCCATAGGTGCGATTATACCGCAAATACTGTGCTACTGTCAAAAAGTTAGACGAATGAAACGAAGTGACTGTCCCTGTGTTTCATCATATCTCGTATTCATCAACAACAGTATATATCATGCCGCTTTTTCCTCTGTCAGAACGCATCAGGGTGATGTACGAAACATCCATTCCGGCAGGAAACGGGGCGTCTGTCGGAAAACCCTTTTCATATCTGATCTTCCTGGCGATCGTTATATGCGGTGAAAACTTCTTTCTGTCAAACGGTATCCCGTTATCGGCAAGAGCCTTTCTGATACGCTTTACGTTTGTTTCAAGGCCTTTGTCCTCTTTGATCCCTATCCAGAACGTATCCCCGAAGCAGCCGAATCCGTCCGTCACAATCCTCACCGGCTCGAAGACCACACCCTTAAGAGCTTCCGAGACATGCTCGGGATCATTGTATTCCCCGATGAACGCAAGCGTCAGGTGTATGTTCTCGCGCGTTGTAAAATTTCCCTTTACACCCTGAAGCTGCAGACGTTTCTGGGCAAAGCAGAGTTCATCCTTTATTCCGTTGTCGGGTATTATCGCAAGAAAAAGTCTCATGATATGCCTATTATAACATTTTAAAAAGAGGAGACCAAAATAGGTCTCCTCTTAAGGACGCTCGGCCATGAGGATCGCCTGTGGCGATGAGCCTCGCGGTGCAGTAAAGAATCCTCCCGCTTTGCGGGTCCCTCCTTACAGCATTACTTATAAGGATTTTCCGTCTTATAGAGATTTCCTTCGGGTCTGTTGAACTCGATCTCATCAGCGCAAACCCCGATGTATTTGAATACATCGTAAAGAGCCTTTCCGTGATGTCCGAATGCAACCGCACCGTGATGAGGATAGTTACCGTCGATAAGAGCATAACGGTAGAATCTTCCCATATCATGAATAGCGAATACTCCGATACCGCCGAACGATCTTGTTGCAACGGGAAGTACTTCACCTTCTGCAACATAAGCACGAAGCTTGTTGTCTGATGTTGACTGCAGACGATAGAATGTGATGTCGCCCGGTACGATGTCGCCTTCGAGTGTTCCGTTCGTAACCTCGATGGGAAGGGCACGTGCCATGATCGCC
>JAEEGL016399793.1_pt1 | contig 13506 bp, 12 predicted proteins | sample 9134231 | NCBI WGS metagenome assembly JAEEGL01 (sample SAMN16246548, study PRJNA631951) | gut metagenome | biome: gut microbiome; feature: rumen; material: fiber-attached | host: Bos | place: Iran: Karaj | collected 2018-10
AAAGTAGCAATATCTTTAAGTGACTCTCTTCCAGAACATCCAGAATTATGTGATGAGTATGTTCCAGAACTAGCAAAGTATTATCATTATGATAATCATGTTGTTTCTATGAAAAATTATTGGGAAAATGATAGTGTGTTGAGTACTAAGCAATTTGAAGATTTTGGGAAGGATTATAATAAGTTAATAATTGATGATAATGATTTGGATACAGAATTTACTATTACTTATTCAAGTGGGTCTACTTTTAAAAAATTTCCTAAGAGAATATGTCATAGTAATAGAAGTTATATTATCGGAGGTATTTTTAATGATTCTAATCTTACTGGTAGTCCTAGTGTTCCAGAAATTAGAGGTATGGCACACATCCACCCAGATTCTAATACTAACCTTGTTACCTGTATTTCAGATAATTTGATTAAAGGTGGATCTGTTGCATTAGAACCAGAATATAGTGCAGAAACTGCTCTTGATTGTCTTATTATTAATAATCCAGTTCATTGGGATGCTACAACTTCTTTTATTATATCGGCAGCTAAACAATATCTTGTTGAAAAAAAATTTCATCAAAATGGTATTGGAAGAAAATTACGTCAAACTTTAGTGGCAATGGCCGTAGGCGAGAAATGTTGCCCTGGTGAAGAAAAATTTGGAGATCGTTTTTTAAGAGAAGCTAGAGCTGGAAGTAATATATCTCTAAATGGAATAAAACTTCCTTATGTACCTATGTCTATGGGTGGTGGAGACTGTGAACATGGAGGTATTTATTATACATTGTTGGCGGGTATTCAAAAATTGTCTAAGTTTTTTGTACTTGGCAATAAAGAATATGGTTTGACGCCTGTTCCTTTTGCTGTTGTTACGGCATTAAAAATAAATGATGATGGTGAATACGAAGAATGTGATTATGATGAAATGGGTATTGTTGTTGCAAATTCAATTACAACAATGACTGGATACGAAGATGATATTGAAAAAACAAAATCCAAGATTATTAGAGATAAATATGGTAGGGACTGGGTTACTTGTGATGTATATGGTTATATTAATAAAATTGGAAATACTGTTATTAAAGGTAGAATTGATGATAATATAATTACTGATTCTGGTGAACAAATACCTTGTTTTATGGTTGATGATGTTGTATGTTTGGATACAAAAAATATTTTATCTTGTAGTACTATTGCTATTCAGTCTGAAAATGGGGATATCCCAGTGATTAATATTGAGCTTTCTCCATTTAGAATATATAACGAACAAAAGATTTTAAAATCGTTAGTTAAAAGATGCAAGAAGTTGTTACCTCCATACATTTCAGATAAGATGGTGTTTAGATTTATGTCATATAAAAAAGGTTTCCCATTGAATAGTAGTGGAAAAAGAGACTTGGTGGCTTTAGAAAATCTTAAATTAGAGGATACCTATATTATTGATATAAATGGTAATAAAATATCAAATAATTTTGAAGAAGATGTAAAAAGGAAAATTTTAGCATAAATTTTCTTTTTTTGTGATATTATATATTTAATAGAGGGTGTTTATTATGTTGGCAATTTTTATGATTAATTTATTATATATATGTTTAATTGCAGCAATTTATTTTAGCAAGGGATCTGTGGAGAACTATGATAATAAATTATATAGAAGGATACTTGTTATAACAATTATTGGATTATTGATAGATATAATTCAATATTGTGCTATTAAATATGGGTTCCCAAATTTTTGTATATTAGTATTTAATAAGTTGTTTTTGGTATATATTAATATTTGGACGTTCTTTTTTACCTGTTATGTGTTTAATATTGGTAATAAGGATTTTAAGTATAAGGATGGTTTCTTATATAGATTTACGCGTTTTTCTTTTATTACTTTTATTGTATTAGGATTATTATTACCTATACATTATTATCATAATAATCAAATTATTTATTCATATGGTTTGGCTGCTAATGTTACCTATTTTGCTGGATTTTTTTATAGTGCAATTATGATTATTGTTATGATTTTTAATTATAGAAGTGTAGATTCTGCTTCAAAGAAAAAATATGTTCCGATGTTCTTATTTTTGTTGCTAGGTTTTTTGGAAGCTATAGTGCAAATAGTTAGACCAGATATGCTATTGTTATCATCATTAGAAACATTTGTTACAATTTTAACATATTTTTTTATTGAAAATCCTGATGTTAAGATGCTTGAACAGATGGAACTTGCTAAGGATCAGGCTGAGAAGGCTAATAGGGCTAAGACTGATTTTTTAAGTAGTATGTCTCATGAGATTCGTACGCCTTTGAATGCTATTGTTGGTTTTAGTGATTGTATTATGGAAGCTAAAGACTTAGGGGAAGCTAAGGAAAATGCTAAGGATATAGTTAATGCTTCTCAAACGTTACTTGAGATTGTTAATGGAATATTAGATATTTCTAAGATTGAAGCTGGTAAGTTAGAGATTGTTAATACTCCTTATAATGCAACAGAAACATTTGAAGAACTTGCTAAGTTAATTACTCCTAAGATGCATGAAAAAGGGCTTGATTTTACTTATAGTATTGCTCCTGATTTGCCTAATACTTTATATGGTGATCATGCTAATTTAAAGAAAATTGTTACTAATTTACTTAGTAATGCTTGTAAATATACGGAACGTGGCTATGTTCATTATGAAGTAAATTGTGTTAATAGTAAGGATGTTTCTAAATTGATTATTTCTGTTGAGGATTCTGGACGTGGTATTAAGAAGGAGAATATTGATAAATTATTTACTAAGTTTCAAAGACTTGATGAAGATAGAAATACAACAATTGAAGGAACTGGATTAGGACTAGCTATTACAAAACAATTAATTGAATTAATGGGTGGAAGAATTATTGTTCATACTGTATATGGAGAAGGTTCTAAATTTACAGTGGTTCTTAACCAAAAAATAGAGTCTGCCAAAGTTGAGGAGAAGAAACATATAAAGACAACTCTTGATTTACATGATGTGCGTATTTTAATGGTTGATGATACTCCATTAAATTTAAAGGTTGCTACTAAACTATTAGAAAGATATAATGCTAATCATATTGTTACTTGTGATAATGGATTTGAGTGTATTGATAGAATTAAACGTGGAGAAGTATATGATTTAATTTTATTAGATGATATGATGCCTCGAATGAGTGGTGTTGAAACTTTGAAACGATTAAAAGAAATAACTGGTTTCCATATACCAACAATTGCTTTAACGGCTAATGCTATTACGGGTATGAGAGAAAAGTATTTAGCTGATGGTTTTGATGATTACTTGGCAAAACCAATTGAAAAAGATCAGTTAATATTAGTAGTTAATCAGCTTTTGGGTAGAAGTTTAACTGAAGAAATTAATGTTAAAGAAGTAAATGAGCGAACTCAAAATGAACCTGTTAGAGCTGAAGTTTTAAATGTAGAAGATATTAATAAATCTATTGGTAATTCTAACAATAGTGATATAATACCTGTAAAGGAGGAAGTTCAAGAAATGTTGGGGGATCAAGTTGAAAAAAATGATGATTCATTAAATGAGTCACCAATACCTGTTGATGTTTTAGAAGGAATAAACCCTAATCCTGTTGTGGATTTGGTTCCGGTTGTTGATATTAATGTTCCAAATGTTCAAGAAGAAGGTTATGATCGAACATATCTAGAGAAGAATGGAGTAGATGTTAATCATGCTTTAGAATTACTAGGTGATATGGAAATGTATAATATGACGATATCTGATTTTATGAAAGAAGTTGAAGATAAATGGAATCGTATTGTGGAATATCGAAATAGTAATAATATGCCTGATTATGCAATAGAAGTTCATTCTTTAAAGAGTGATTGTAAATACTTAGGATTTATGACTTTAGCAGATATTGCTTATCAACATGAGTTGAAAAGTAAAGAAAATGATTTGTTCTTTGTACAAGATCATTTTGCAGAATTAGAAGAAGAATATAAAAAGGTTCTTGAGATTGCTAAGAATTATGTTGATCATAATCCAGTAAGTGAGTAAAAAAGTACTGTTTAGTACTTTTTTATTATCTATGTTAAAGAGAGAATTATTTTTTTATCTTCTCTTTTATTATTTTGATTTTTAAGTTATAATATTATTAGTTTTTAGGAGGAATTATATGGATACAGATATTATGTTAGACAGTAAAAATGTTCTTACAATGAAACTGCTTCATTATTTTATTACCGAAAAGAATTATAATCCTATTATTCTTCAAGGGGTTGAAAATGAAATATGGTTAGAAAACTTAGATGAGGACTGTGAAGTTATTCGTATTGTTTCTAATTATATTCATAATGATGAGCAATTTGAGTTTGATGTTTTTAAGACTAAGAGAATTATTAGTAAAATTAAAAAGAAAACTTTTTCTTTGCATATGAATGTGATGAGTATTTTTTTAGATTTAGGTGATAATGTTACTCAAGAATTAAATGATAATCCTAAATTGATGGCAATAAATGTTAAGAATGAGGAAGATATTACTAAGAATGATATAATAAATAAACTATTTCCTGATTTAAGTAAAAAAATGGAATATAGTGAAGATGGTATTGAATTATTTGCTAAAATAACAAGTGATATTAATAAACATAATAGAGAAGATGCTAATCGTATTGAAAATGTTTTTAAGGATAAAGGACCTTATATTACTTATTTTTTAATAGCTTTATGTGTCATTTTTTGGGTTGTACCATTTCTTCTTAATCAGCATCAATTTATAGTAATGTCTTATGGTGTTTTTGGACCTGGTATTCGTGCTGGACAGTTTTATCGTTTATTAACGGGTATGTTTTTACATGCAGATATTATACATTTGACTTGTAATTGTTATGCATTATATATTATTGGTTCACAAATTGAAAATTATTTAGGAAGAATAAAGTACTTGATTATTTATCTTTTTTCAGGATTAACAGGATCTTTATTATCTATGACTTTTGGAGCTGGTAATATTTCTATAGGTGCCAGTGGAGCTATTTTTGGTTTAATGGGTGCTTTAGTATACTTTGGTTATTATTATCGAGTATATTTAGGAAATGTTGTGAAGAGTCAAATAATACCGTTAATTCTTTTGAATTTAGGATTGGGTTTTGTATTAAGTAATGTTGATAATTTTGGTCATATTGGTGGATTAATTGGTGGGGCTATGATGGCTATGGCTCTTGGTGTAAAAGATAAAAGTTCGATGTTTGAAAAAGTAAATGGTTGGATAATTGTTACTATTTTTACAGTGTTTATTTGTTATATAGCATTTGTATATAGTGCGGTATAGGGTTGTAAAAGATAGGTTCAAATGATAAAATAATAGTATATTGGTGAGGTGATTTTTATGCCACAAGAACAGACTAGTTTATTTAATATTCAAGATATAGATTCTAGTTTAACTCGTAAAACTTTAAATGAAGTATATAAATCTTTGGAAGAGAGAGGATATAATCCAACAAATCAAATTGTTGGTTACTTGATTAGTGGTGATCCTGGCTATATTTCAAATTATCAGAATGCTAGAAATAAAATTCAGGAAATTGAGCGTGCTAAGATAGTAGAAATTCTATTGACGGAATTTCAAAAGAATGAGAAATGAGATATTTAGGGTTAGATTTAGGAAGTAGGACTTTAGGGGTTGCAGTTAGTGATTCATCTGGGATAATTGCTAGTAATTATCAAGTTATTCGTCATCAAGAAGATTATGATGATTTGGTTTATAAAGTAAAAGAGCTTGTTGATGAATTAAAAATAGAAGCAATTGTTTTAGGATTTCCTAAAAATATGAATAATACTATAGGCCCTAAAGGCGAATTAAGTTTATCTTTTCAAAAAAAACTGGAAGAGATAATAAAAATACCAGTGTTTTTGCAAGATGAGAGGCTTACTACTAAAAGTGCTACAGATGTGTTAATTCAAGGTAATGTTTCTAGAAAGAATAGAAAAAAAGTAGTTGATAGTATGGCTGCTCAAATTATTTTACAATCATATTTAGATAGGAGGAATTAATATGAGAAAGAATACTTTTTCAATGATTGATGAAAATGGAAAAGAAGTTGTATATGATGTTTTATTTACTTTTGAGAGTGATGAAACTAAGAAGAACTATATTGTATATACAGATAATACAAAAGATAGTAGTGGAAATATAGAAGTTTATGCATCTATTTATGATCCAGAAGATCCTCAAAGTAAATTAGAAGCAATTACTACTGATAAAGAATGGAAAGTAATTGAAACTATTTTAAATACTTTACAAGAAGAAGTACGTAATAAGAAGGATAAAGATGAGAATGATGAGCAATAGCTCATTCTTTTTTCTGGAGGGAATATGGCAGTAATTAAAAAAACAAAACCAAAACCATTTTTGATTATAATGATTCTAGCATTTATTTTATTGGCTATTGGAGGATTATGGATTTATTTAGCAAGTCCAGTTAATTCTAGTAATTCAGATGAAGTAGAAGTTGTTGTGGAAAGTGGAAGTTCTACTAGTCAAATTGCTAAACTATTAAAAGATAAGGATTTGATTCATAGTGAATTATTGTTTAAGGTTTTTATTCGTTTGAATCATGTTTCTTCATTAAAGGCTGATACTTATATTTTTTCTAAAAATATGAGTTTGGATGAGATTATTAAGGTTTTGGAACAAGGTAGTAATTATAATCCAAATATGGTTAAATTAACTTTTAAAGAGGGTTTAAGGATTACTGATTATGCTAAGGTGATTAGTAATCATACAAATAATTCTTATGATGAAGTTATAAAGGTTATGAAGGATAAAGATTATATAACATCACTAATTCAGAAATATTGGTTTTTAACGGATAGTATTTTGGATTCTAATATTTATTATCCATTAGAGGGTTATTTAGCTCCTAATACTTATCATTTTGATAATAAAGATGTGTCAATTGATAGTATTATTGAAACTATGTTAAAACAAATGGAAAAAGAATTAGATAGTTATAAGAGTGTTATTATTTCAGATCCACATTATTATTTAACTATGGCATCTATTGTAGAATTAGAGGGGACTAATACTGATAATAGAAAAATGATAGTTGGTATTTTTCAAAATCGTATGAAGTCTGGTATGAATTTAGGTAGTGATGTTACTACTTATTATGGTTTACAAGTTGCGATGACTAGTGATTTAACGAGTGAGCAATTTGCTAGTGTAAACGCTTATAATACTCGTAGTACGACGATGATTGGTAAAATGCCAATTGGACCTATCTGTAATCCAGGTTTATCAAGTATTGAAGCTAGTGTAGAACCTACAGATAATGATTATTTATTCTTTGTAGCAGATAAAAATGGTAAGATATATTATACAAAGACAAATCGTGAACATGAGGCAAAAATTGCCGAAATAAAAGCAAATGGAGATTGGATTTGGTAAGATATGGTAAATGAAAATGTTATTAAACAAATAAAAGATTATGCAGAACTTAATAATGTTCCTATTATGATGGATGATAGTATAAGTTTTATTATGAAATTTATTAAAGATAATCATATAAAAAATATTTTGGAAATTGGGACAGCTATAGGTTATTCTGCAATTATGATGAGTAGTGTTGATGAGAATATTGTTATTACTACTATTGAAAGAGATGAAAAGAGATATTTAGAAGCTCTAAAAAATATTAAGAAAATGAAATTAGAAGATCGTATTCAATTGATTTATCATGATGCTTTAGATGTTAATCTTGATGATACTTATGATTTAATCTTAATTGATGCAGCAAAAGCTCAAAATCAAAAGTTTTTTCAACATTTTGAAAAAAATCTAACCCTTCATGGGACTATTATTACGGATAATATGCAATTTCATGGATTAGTTGAGCAAGACTCAGAAGAAATTAAGAGTCGTAATTTACGTCAATTAGTGCGTAAGGTAAGGGATTATAAATCTTTTTTAGAGAAAAATATAAGATATGAAACTAAATTTTTTGATATTGGGGATGGGCTTGCCATTAGTATAAAATTATAATGAGGTGATATTATGTTTGTACAAATATTGAGTTGTGATGCGACACTTGGCTCATGCTGTTCTAATAATATGCTAGTTGTATTATTAGATATTGCAAGAAAAATATTTCATGTTGTGCAAATCATTGTACCTATTTTACTTATACTAGGTAGTGTTATTCATTTGATGAAAATGATTAATGATCCTGAAATGAAAAATGGTACTAAACGTTTTATTAATATGTATATAGCGGCTGTTATTATTTTCTTTTTGCCGGTTGTTATTGATGTTGTTTTAGGAATATTACCTACCGAATTTAGACTTTCTGCTTGTTGGGATAAAGCTAAGAATAGACGAGAGACTATTCATTATTCTAGTTCTTATACTCCTAGTACTAAAAAAAGTCAGTCATCTATTTTTGTTAAGGCAAGCGAATATCAGAAAGGTGTAAAGCAATTTGTTTCTGATGTTAATTCCTATTATGGTGGAGGAACTTCATCAGGTAGTTATACTAATACTGGCGCTGGAAATGGGAGTGCAACAGGTAAATCTATTGTTCTTTATGCTAAGAGTTTTGTTGGAAAATCTTATTTATATGGTGGTTCTTGGAACGGAGAACTTCCTTATACTCCTACGGATTGTAGTGGATTCGTTCAAGGGGTGTTTAAACATTTTGGAATTAAATTAACAAGATCTACTTTTTCACAATGGAGAGACAAAGGTTCTTATTCTTTGATAGGCTCTAATGATGAAATTAAGGCAGGGGATTTGGTTATGTATAATGGGCATGTTGCCATTTTAACAGGGAATGGAACGGAAATTGTTCATGCAAAAGGAAGAAAATGGGGGATTGTTGTTGACTCTGATTATCGTTCTTCTTCTAAAGCTATTTTAGGAATTATGAGAATAAATGGTGTGAATTAGGTGATTTTATGAAATTTAATAAAATTCATATAGATGATAAAACGCAAATTATTATAGGAATCGTAGGGTCTTCTTTACTTGTTATTATTATGGCTTTTGTTTTTTATTTTCAGGGAAGAAGCGAGAATTATAATTATCTTAAAGAAGATACTAGTAAATATATTGTTTATACTAAGTATGAGGATAGTAATAGTGTTTATTATGTGAATGTTCCTTATTTAAATATAAAGGGTGAAAATGCTAAACTTATAAATGAAAATATTGATTATCTAGTTGGTCCTTTATTAGATAAGGAAAGTGTTATTATTTCTTATGAATATAATATAAACGGGATTATTTTGTCATTATTAATAAAGACAGCTGACTATTCTTTTGGCTATGCTGTTGAACCTGTTTTTGTTTCTTATAATTATAATTTAGAGACTAATGAAATAATTTCAGATAAGAGTTTACTTGATTATTTTGAGACTGATGAAGAAGAAGCAAAGAACATTATTGATTCTAAATTACATGAGTATTATAATCAAATAGTTGAAGAAGAGTATTATTACGAAGAAGAGTGTGATTATGATTGTTTCTTAGATTATCGTGGTATTACTGATATTTTAGATTCAATATCTTATTATGTTAAAGATCAAAAATTATATGCTTATCGTCCATTTACTGTTTCTTCTGTTTTTGGTGAAGAGGAATTTTTTGAAGAAGAAAATTTTGAATTTTTAATAGCGACTAAAGAAAGCAAATAACTTTCTTTTTTTTGTATTATACTATATAATATGTGGGAGGTGTCTTATGAAACTATTAATAGAATGTTCATCTAAAGAAAGGTTGTATACGGATAAAGTTAGTGGAATAATTCTTCCTTTAGATGGTTTTAGTGTTGAAAGTAAATGTTTTTTTTCATTAGAAGAGATTAAAGATATTGTACATAGTGTTTCTTGTGAGGTATTTGTTAAAATTAATAAGAATTTTATGAATGAGGAAATTGATTCATTAAAAGTTGTGATGCAAGAATTAGACTCTTTGGCAGTAGCAGGAGTATTCTTTTATGATTTAGCTGTTTTGGAATTAAAGAATGAATTGAATTTAAAATTACCTTTGATTTGGAATCAAACTCATATGGTTAATAATTATAAGACTTGTGATTTTTATTATTCTAGAGGAGTTTCTTATGCTTTAGTTGGAAAAGAAATTACTTTAGAAGAAATAATTGAAATTATCAAGAAAAGTAAAATGCCTATTATGGTAGAAGTTGTATCAAAACCTAGTGTTGCTTTTTCTAAGAGAAAATTAATTACTCATTATTATCAAGATTTAGGTAAAGATTCTAAAAATAATTTATTGATACATGAAAGAGGTACTAATCAAGATTATGAATTATTTGAGAATAAAGATGGTACTAGTTTTTTCTTAAATACTATTACTAATGGTACCAGTGTTATAAAGGATTTATATGATGTTGGAACACCTTATATTATCATGAGGGAATATGGTTTGCAGGATGTATTTAGAGAGTTAATTGATGATACTTGTCATTATATTAATAATAAATGTAGTGATGGTTCTTATATAGAAAAATATAAAAAGTTAGGGGATAGTACAAATTTCTTTTTTAGAAAAACTATTTATAAGGTGAAAAAGAATGGATAGAGTAGAATTATTATCTCCAGCTGGAGATTTAGAGAGATTGAAAGTAACACTTTTATATGGAGCAGATGCGGTATATATAGGTGGACAAAAATATAGTTTACGGGCAAATGCTAATAATTTTACTTTAGAAGAGATAAGGGAAGGCTGTTCATTTGCTCATGCATTAGGTAAAAGGGTTCATTTAACATTAAATATTGTTTTCCATAATGAAGATATGGAGGAAGTAGAAGAGTATATTCGTGATGTTGTAGATTGTGGTATTGATGCTTTTATTGTTAGTGATCCTTTTATTATTTCTTTTATTAAAACTAATTTTCCACAGGTAGAAGTTCATTTATCTACACAGAATTCTACTAGTAATTATAAGGCTATTGAATTTTTTGAAAAAGAGGGAGTAGATAGGGTTGTCTTAGCTAGAGAACTTTCTAAAAAGCAGATTGCTGAAATTATTCAAAAAGTTCATGTGGATATTGAAGTTTTTATACATGGGGCAATGTGTACTTGTTTTAGTGGAAGATGTGCTTTATCTAATTATGTTACTAATAGGGATGCTAATCGAGGTGGTTGTGCTCAGGTTTGTCGTTTTGCTTTTGAAAATGGGAATGAGAAAGATTTTACGATGGCTTTAAAGGATATGAATATGTCACAGTATATTGGTGATTTGATTGAAATTGGAGTAAAGAGTTTTAAAGTAGAAGGAAGAATGCGTTCTCTTTATTACTTAGCTACTGTTATAGGAGCTTATCGAGCAATTATTGATGGTTATTATGATCATTCACTTACTAAAGAGAGAATTAAGCAGTTAGAAGATAATCTTGATCGAGTAGCAAATAGAGAGACTTCTACTCATTATTTTCAAAAAGAAGCTGATTATACTGATCAATACTATTCTGGTAGGACTGAGTTATCTAATCAAGATTATTTAGGCCAAGTTATTGAATATAAAAAGCCACTTTTAAAATTTTATGAGAGAAATTATTTTGAAGTTGGAGATTTAGTAGAAGTTTTTACTCCTAATTTGGAATACATTTCTTTTGTTGTTTCAAAGTTATATGATGAAGATATGAATTTAGTTGATGTAGCTAGACATCCAGATAGTATTTATTATTTAGAAATTAATACAAATATAGATATTCCTTTGTATTCTATGATTAAAATTGTAGAAAGGAAAAATGAAAAATAGGAGGTTCTGTATGGAAAAAGAATTATTGGATGTAATGGAAGAAGCTAAGCGTAATTTCTTAAAAAAAGAAAATGATTTAAGTCCTTATGCTTGCTTAAGTAAGGATGCAATTCGTCTTACGGAGATGGAAGAAGATATGCGTCCTAGTTATTATCGAGATATTGATAGAATTATTTATAGTTTATCTTATACTCGATATATGGATAAAACACAGGTTTTTACTCAAAGTGATAATGATCATATTAGTAAGAGAATTACTCATGTTCAATTTGTTAGTAAAATTGCTAGAACAATTGGAAGAGCATTAGGATTAAATGAGGATTTAATTGAGGCAATTGCTTTAGGACATGATATTGGGCATACTCCTCTTGGGCATACTGGAGAGGCAATTTTAAATGATATTTCTAGAAGAGAATTAGGAGAGTATTTTGCTCATAATATTCAGAGTGTACGACATTTAATGAGTGTAGAACATCAAGGTGATGGACTTAATTTGACTATTCAAGTATTAGATGGAATTATGTGTCATAATGGAGAAATATTAGATTCAATATATCAACCTGTTTCTAAAACTAAAGAGGAATTTTTACGAGAATATGAAGAGGCTTATTATGATATTGAAAAGTCTCGTAAGAATCATCCTATGACTTTAGAAGGTTGTGTTGTAAGAATTAGTGATGTTATAGGGTATATTGGTAGAGATATAGAAGATGCTATTATGATTAAAAAAATTAAACGTGAGGATATTCCTAGTGATATATGTTCTGTATTAGGGACTACTAATGCTCAAATAATCAATACAATTGTTAAGGATATAATAAATAATAGTATGGGAAAACCTTATATTAAAATGAGTCCAAGTATTTATAAAGCTTTATTTAAATTAAAAAAATTTAATTATGAACATATTTATAAATATAGTTTAACTTCTCAAGAGATGGCTTATTATACAGAAGGAATGAATAAGCTTTTTAAACAGTATTTAGATGATATAGAAAAGAATAATAATAACAGTGCTATTTATAAGATATTCTTATCTCAACAGAACTCTATATATCTTGAACATACATCTAGTAAGAGAAAAGTTATTGATTTTATTGCTGGTATGACAGATGAGTTTTTTATTAGAGAAATCAAGAAATAATCTGTCAAATTTTTTTGAAAATGTCAGTTAAATCATTTTGAGAAAATGTCAGTAGAGTATTTTTTTGATAACATCAAAAGGAGTTTCCCTTTGATGTTTTAATATTGTACTCTTATTTGTTAGTCAAGAGTCAAGATGAATGTCTTCGGCACTCTTGACTAACATCCATGCTTCACTGCATAGTACATTGATTTATTAGTAACTAATGGAGGTAAGCCTTTTCTCCATGGTGAATTTGATGACGAATGCGCTTTAGATGTATTAATTTTTTCCTTTGACTTAAGAGATACAACAATTGGTTTAGATATTTGAATTTGATATTCTTTTACTGTTTTTAATTCATAAAATTTGTCATTAAATAAAATATGTTCTGTTCCATCTAAGAATCTATATACCTTTACTTTTTTAGTAGTGGGAATATGCACTTTTTGATTATTGTCCATAATTATGTGGTATTGTTTGTTATATTTTAAATAAGAATTATGGTATATTTTATGTTCACTCCAAATAGCTAATTCTATGTTATAATTGAAATCTTTTTGTGGACTTATGAAATGATTTTTGGTATTATCAATAGGAAGAGCGAATCTTGCGTTGTATTTTGGTATGAATATTTCTTTTAA
>JAEEGL011952246.1_pt1 | contig 13505 bp, 11 predicted proteins | sample 9134231 | NCBI WGS metagenome assembly JAEEGL01 (sample SAMN16246548, study PRJNA631951) | gut metagenome | biome: gut microbiome; feature: rumen; material: fiber-attached | host: Bos | place: Iran: Karaj | collected 2018-10
CTGCCGGAATGCGCGATATATCCCTCCGGGAAGCGATATACCTTCGGCGCGATATGTGCCTGCGGCACGTGATAAGGAATGCATATCATATCGCGCGCGAACGGAGCGAAGCGTATATCGATTTTGCGAAGCAAATATATCGCATCGCCGTAAGGCGATATATCGCAAATTGAAAACGCCGATAGCCCCATAAACTGAAATTTGAATCCCGCAAAAAAAACGGCCTTCCGGCCGTTTTTTTGTACTCGGTTCAGTGCTCATTCAGGAAGCTCAGCGTATGCTCCGCCGTGAGATCCGCGCGGCTTTCGATGAACAGGTGGCCGCCGGAGGTGAGGGTGATATCCGTGCTGCCCTCGGGCAGGCAGCCCCGCAGCTTTTCAATGGCCTGCTTGGAGATCACCGTGTCGTTGGCGGCGTTGATGTACAGCACCGGCGGGAGCGTACGGAAGGCCTCGTAATCGGTGGTGGGCAGCATGGAGAAATTGATCAGCGCCCCCGCGCCCGTACCGCTGACGGTGTACGGATCCGTAATGTAATACAGATCGTAATCCTTGGTAAAGGCGAGGTCCTCGGTGGCGGTGAGCAGCAGCAGGCGCACCAGCAGCTTCATGCGGGAGGCCAGCTCCATCACCTTGCCCATCACCTTCAGGAAGGTGGGGTTGGTCATGGCCTTTACGCTCACTTCGGAAGCGCCGTCGTTGCCCGAGGTGCCGTACAGCAGCAGGTTTTTGACGCTTTCGGGGTATTTCTGCGCAATGGCGATGGCGATGTAACCGCCCATGGAATGCCCGGCCACGTACCAGGGCTCGGGGGAAAGGCTCGTCATCAGTTCGTGCATGATATCCTCGCGCGGGCGTTTCTCCGTATCCTCCGTTTCGCGGGTGGAATAGCCGAAATCGGGCAGATCCGCCACCACGCAGGTATAGCCTGCGGCCTGCAGGCGCTCGGCCAGCGGCACGAAGCAGTAAGAGGAAAGGGCAAAGCCGTGGATCATAAAGATCTGCCCCTTCGCCTCCTCCGCCTCAAACACGCGGTAATGGATGGAATAATCGCCGGTTTCAAAGAAACGGCTGTTGTCAAAAGGCGTTTCCATGGCTGCGGACGCGGGCGCGCACAGCAGCGCGGCAAACACAAGGCTCAGCAGCAGAGCGAGCGGTTTTTTCAGTTTCGTCATATCCGGTTCTCCGAAAAAATTTTTTGATCGATTTATGCCGTCAATATATTATATTAACATATCCGATTGAAATTTGCAACTATTTTTAAAAAGGCTTGACAAGGCCCCTTGCCCGGGGCTATAATACCGTCAAATTGAGAATACTTCTCATATTGGAGATGGAATACTTTGGCTGAGTACAGAACGAAGCAAAAAGAAGTCCTTCTGGAATACCTGCGGGAAACCGCCGATACGCCCCAGTGCATTGAAACGATCGTGACCGCGCTGAAATCGCGGGGCTGCGCTTTGGGGCAGAGCACGGTTTACCGGCTCATCAAAAAGCTGTGCGAAGAGGGCACGGTGAAGTGCTTTTCGGAAGGAAAGAAATTTTTATATCAGCTGGCGGGCGGCGACGAATGCCACCACCACCTGCACCTGAAATGCACGCAGTGCGGCAGGCTGCTGCACATGGACCACGCCCAGAGCGAAAAACTGATCGAGGATATCTACGGCGCCAACGGCTTTGCCGTCAGCGAAACGGATACCACGCTGTTCGGCACCTGCGGCGCCTGCAAAGAAAGGAAGAACGCGCAATGAAAACGAGAATCCTATCACTGATGCTGGTCTTATGCCTTGCCCTTTCCCTGTTCGCCGCCTGCGGCGGGACCGGAGAGAAAACGGAAAAGGACCTGAAGATCGTTTGCACGATCTTTCCGCAGTACGACTGGGTGCGCGAGATCCTCGGGGACCGGCTGGCGGACGCCGACCTGACCCTGCTGCTGGATTCCGGCACCGACCTGCACTCCTATCAAGCCACCGCGGAGGACTTTGTGAAGCTTTCGGGCTGCGATCTGTTCATTTACGTGGGCGGCGAATCCGATATGAAATGGGTGCCGGACGCGCTTGCGGCCGCCGGGAACATCGGCACGCTGAATATGCTGGAGGCGCTGGGCGACCTCGCCAAAGAGGAAGAGGACGTGGCCGGCATGCAGGAAGAGGAAGAAGAGGAAGAGGAAGGCGCGCTGGACGAGCACGTGTGGCTCTCGCTGAAAAACGCTGCCGCCCTTTGCGGCGCCATCTGCGACCGCCTTTGCGAGATGGATCCGGGCCATGCCGAAGCTTATAAAGCCAATACGAAGGCCTACACGGACAAGCTGACCGCGCTGGACGCGGAATACAAAGCCGCGGTGGATTCCGCCGCATACAAAACGATACTGGTGGGGGACCGCTTCCCCTTCCGCTATCTGTGCGACGCCTACGGCATCACGCCCTACGCGGCCTTTTCCGGCTGCTCGGCGGAATCGGAAGCCAGCTTTGAGACCGTGGCGGGGCTCGCAAAAACGCTGGAGGAGCTCGGCCTGCCCGCCGTGGTGGTCACGGAGACCGCGGACCAGAGCATTGCCAAAACCATTATCGACAACACGGCGGCCAAAAATCAGAAGATCGTGGTGCTGGATTCCATCCAGAGCGTAACGAAAACCGACATTGCCGCGGGCAAGCAGTATCTTTCCGCTATGGAGAGCAATCTGAAGGCGTTGAAGGAAGCGCTGAACAAATGAGAAATGAGAAATGAGAAATGAGGAATGTACGAAACATCACCTCCTCTTTCAATTCCTAATTCCTGATTCTTTAATTCCTAATTCGTTTAACAGGAGCAACACAGAATGATCACACAAATTCAATGCACCGACCTTGTGCTCGGGTACGAGGGCAGGGCGGTGACGGAGGGGCTCACGTTTCAGGTGAACCGGGGCGATTACCTCTGCATCGTGGGCGAAAACGGCGCCGGCAAAAGCACGCTGATCAAGGCGCTGCTGGGGCTCAACCCGCCCATTTCCGGCACCATCACACGGGCCGAAGGGCTCTCTTCCAACGCCATCGGCTATCTGCCGCAGCACACGGAGGTGCAAAGGGACTTCCCCGCGTCCGTACGGGAGATCGTGCTTTCGGGCTGTCTGGGCAAGGACCTGCCCGCGCCGCCCCGGAAGAAAAAGGCCAAAGAAAAGAAGAACGCCCGCAAAAAAGAAAAAAAGGCGCCCGGCAAGCTCTGTCTGCTTGCCAAAAGGGTGTTCCTTGCCGCCAACCCCGTGTATACCCGCGGGCAGAAGGCGCTGGCCGCGCGGCAGATGGAGCGGCTGGGCATCACGCACCTTGCGAACCGCTGCTACCGCGAGCTCTCGGGCGGACAGAAGCAGCGCGTGCTGCTGGCCAGAGCGCTTTGCGCCACCGAGGAGATCCTGCTGCTGGACGAACCCGTGGCCGGGCTGGACCCCAGAGTGACCAAAGAGATGTACGATATCATTGAGCAGCTGAACCGAGAGGGCGTCACCATCATCATGGTATCGCACGATATCGCCGCCGCGGTGCGCTACGCCACCCACATTCTGCATCTGAGCCGCACGCCGCTGTACTTCGGCTCCAAGGAAGGCTACCTGCATTCCGACGCCGGCAGGGCGTTTACCGATTTCGGAGGGGGGTGACGCGCAATGATGGCTGAAATGCTGGATAAGCTCGTACTGTATTTCCAATACCCCTTCGTGCAGCGGGCCATGATCGCCGGCGTGCTGATCGCCCTGTGCTCCTCGCTGCTGGGCGTGCCGCTGGTATTGAAGCGCTTTTCGTTTATCGGCGACGGCCTTTCCCACGTGGCCTTCGGGGCGCTTGCCATTGCGAGCGTGCTGAAGCTGACCAACCAGATGATCCTGATCATGCCCGTGACCATCGTGACGGCGATATTGCTGCTGAAGACGGGCAAAAACCGCAAGATCATGGGCGACGCGAGCCTTGCCATGATCTCGGTGGGGGCGCTGGGCATCGGCTACATCGTGATGAACAAGTTTTCCACCTCCGGCAACGTGAGCAGCGACGTGTGCTCCACGCTGTTCGGCTCCACCTCCATTTTAACGCTCTCCGACTTTGATTTATGGATGTGCGTGATCATGAGCGTGGTGGTGGTGCTCGTATTCGCGCTGTTTTACAACAAGATCTTCGCCGTTACCTTCGACGCGGATTTTGCCTCCGCCACCGGCACCCGCGCCAATGCCTACAACCTGCTCACCGCCGTGATCACCGCCGTGATCATCGTGCTGGCCATGAACCTTGTGGGCTCGCTGCTGATCAGCGCGCTGGTGGTGTTCCCGGCCCTTTCGGCCATGCGGCTGTTCCGCAGCTTCCGCAGCGTGGTGGTCTGCGCCGCCGTGCTCTCGGTGCTCTCCTCCGCGGTGGGCATCGTGGCCTCCATTTTGCTCTCCACGCCGGTGGGCTCCACCATCGTACTGATGCAGATCGGCGTATTTCTTGTGTTCTTTATTATCGGATTATTTCAATCGAAAGGCAGATAAAAAATGAAAAAACTGATTTCCTTACTTCTCGTACTCGCCCTTGCCCTTTCCTTTGCCGCCTGCAAGGCAAAAATCGACAAGGACTCCACCAATGCGGATCCCTCCAATACGGATCCCTCCAACGCGAACACCTCCGACGTGTCCCAGTCCGGTGAAAGCCAGACGGACGTAAACGGCAACGTGATCCCCGGCAACATCCCGGACGGCGCCGTGACCGGCATCAAGGAGATCTTCGATCCGATGGAATACACGCTGTATTACAACATCTTCTATCAGGATCAGGGCAACACCTACGACGGCCTCGCCTTTACCAAGGTGGGCACGCTGGCGAGGATCCAGGACGAGTGGAGCGGCAAAATGCGCTACTACGTTTGGGGCTACAACGACAAGACCCGCTGCTGCGACTACCAGTGGGAGTTCGTGCCCGAGGATCCGGCCTCCCTGCCGCAGAACGGCTCCTACATTCAGGTGAAGGGCACCTTTACCTACACCGAGGACCAGAAGACCGGCGCGCTGGACCATTACTGGCTCACCGATACCGAGATCAAGGTGTTTGAGGAATACACGCCCGCGGCCTACGATTACGACCTGACCACCATGAGCGCCACGCTGGCCCGCGTGCAGCTGTTCAGCATTCAGAACTATACGGATAAGTTCGTGGGCAAGACCGTGCTTGTGTACGGCCGCGCGCTTTCCGTGAACCAGCTGCAGCACCCCTATTACAACGAGAGCTGGAGCCTTGATTTCAAGGACGACGAGCACTCCCCCGCCATCGGGCAGTATCTGGTGCTCGGCGGCACGGTGCAGAGCGAAGGCACGGGCTGCTGGCTGGAAGTGAGCTCGTACCGCGAAGTCTGAAGCTAATTCAGAGTTTTCGGGAAAGCACCGGGTATCAGTGGCCAGTGGCCGGTGACCAGTGGCCGGCATGCCGTTTGAGACGCAGTTGCAAGCTGCAAGAAACGGTTCAATTTGCGTTTTGCGCTTTACGTTAACCACTTTAACCACTTTAACCGGTGTTTCTACATACGTGTGTATAAAAAGTGGATCATTTCAAGAACTCCAAAATAACACACATATCATAAAAAAGCGGTTAAAGTGGTTAAAGCGGTAAAACAGATTTCTGATTTCTCCTTCTGAATAACGGTTTCTCTTGCAGCTTGCAACTGAAATCTCATCTCATTCCTCATTCCTCATTCCTCATTCCTCATTTTATAAGGAGGCCTTTTATGCCCATCCCGGTCGTTGTTCTTCTTTGCCTTCTCGGCGTGATCGTGCTGCTCGGCCTTGTTTGCGCCGTGCGGGCCGCGCGCATCAAAAAAACGCTGTCCGATACCCCCTCCGCCGTTTCGTGGACGGAAGAAGAGGCGGCAAAATACGCCGCCGACCTTTCTGAAATGGTAAAGATCCCCACCGTTTCAAAGAAGCAGGAGGAAGATTACCCCGATTTTCTCGTGTTCCAGCAGAAGCTCTATGAGCTGTTCCCGCTGTTCTTCGCCAAGGCGGAAAACCACGATATCAGCGGCAACATTCTGCGCAAACTGCCGGGCGCGGACCCGCAGCGCGGCGCGCTGCTCTTAATGGGGCATCAGGACGTGGTGCCCGCGGACGGGCAGAGCGGCTGGGAAAAGCCGCCGTTTTCCGGCGAGATCGCGGACGGCTGCGTATGGGGCCGCGGCGCGATGGACTGCAAAAGCACCGTGTGCTGCGAGCTGGAGGCCATTGAGGAACTTTTAAAAGAAGGTTACGTATTCAACGAGGATCTGTGGTTCTTCTCCGCCCGCAACGAGGAAAATTCCGGCGGCGGCAGCGACGCGGCGGCAGAATACTTAAAGGAAAAAGGCGTCCGCCTGAACGTGGTACTGGACGAGGGCGGCGCCGTGGTGATGAATATGTTCCCGGGGCTGAAGGCCGCGGCCTCCGGCGTGGGCGTTGTGGAAAAGGGCTTCGTCAATCTGAAGTTCACGGCGCGCTCGCAGGGCGGCCACTCCTCCACCCCGCCCAAAAATACGCCCATCGCCCGGCTTGCCAAGTTCGTGGCAGAGGCGGAAAAGAAGGAGCTCTTCCAGAAGAAGATGGTCACGCCCGTGCCCGAAATGTTTACGGCCGTGGCGCCCTATCTGCCCTTCTATTTCCGTTTTCTGCTGGGCAACCTGTGGCTGTTTAAGGGCCTCGTGGCCCGCGTGCTGCCCGTGGTTTCTCCCATGGCGGGCGCGTTCGTGCAGACCACGGCGGCCTTTACCATGAGCGGCGGCAGCGAGGCGGCCAACGTGCTGCCGGACAACGCCTGGGTGGTATGCAACATGCGCCCCAGCGTGCACCAGAACGCCGAGGACAGCATTGCCGCCATTCAAAAGATCGCGGACAAATACGATATCGAGACCGAGGTGCTCTATGCGCGCGACGCCTCCGCCACCACGGACGTGACCGGCGCGGAATTCAGATTCCTGACCGACTGCATCGCCAAGTGCTTCCCCGATACCGTGATCACGCCATACATGATGACCGGCGGCACGGATTCCAGACGCTTTGAGGTAGTGTGCGACAACGTGCTGCGCTTCTGCCCCACGCGCCTCACCCCGCAGCAGCTGGCCGCCATGCACGCCGCCAACGAGAATATCGGCATTGAGGCGCTGGCGGAAGGCGTGAAGACCTATAAATACTATCTGGAACAGTATAACAGCAGATAGGTGATAGGCGATAGGTGATAGGTGATAGGCGATAGGCGATAGGCGATAGGCGATAGCGGATAGCCGATAGCTTTTAGTGTTAAGTGTTGAGAATTAAGAATAAAAAATTAAAAATTTAAGGGCCGTACCCGGGCGGGTGCGGTCCTTCTTTCTGCAAAGGTGAGCCACATTATAAGCTTTCGGTCCAGCCTTTCCCGAAAGGCTGGCAGTTTCCAAAGACAGCGTCTTTGGTCGCCCGCCGCAGCGGGCGAAATCCTTTGCGATTCAAAAAGCGCAGGAGGGGAGGCAAAACAGCCCGGTGGGCTGTTTTGCCGTGGGGAACCCTCGCCGGGGGTTCCCCGTAAGAAACAGCAGAATTCTACCCAATTTATAAACAAAGGACCGGGTGCGGTCCTTTGTTCTCTAAAAGAGAGGATATCCGCAGCGCGGCTGTCGGGAGCGGCGCAGGCGCGCCGCGCTGCGAATCCGGTGGCGGCTGAATCAATTCGGAATCCGAATCCCGAATTTGCCGCGTATCGTCCTCAATACCGTTGCCTGTCACAGCGCGTCCTTGGGGCAGCTTTTAACGCATTCCATGCAAAGGATGCATTCGGTGCCGTTTTTGCGGCTGCGCGAGGGGTCGGTCACGTCCACGTCCATGGGGCACACACGTTTGCACTTGCCGCAGCCCACGCATTTGGAAGTGTCGCACTTTACGCGCACCAGCGAAAAATAACTCATCGGCTTTAAGAACACCGTAACGGGGCACACGTATTTGCAGAACGCGCGGTTATCTCTGAACGCGAACGCCAGTATGATTCCCACGGCGTAATACAGCGCGTTGCCGATCACAAACGCCCAGAACATGATGCGCTCGATATTGCCCGCCTTTGCAAGAAACAGCGCAGCCACGAAGACCAGCGACGCCGCGAAGGTGAGATAACGGATCCAGCCCAGCTTTTTGCGCGGGCCGGCGGGCGTTTTATAGGGCAGAAAATCCAGCGCCATGGCCGTCCAGCACGCGTAACCGCACCAGCCCCTGCCGAACAGCAGCGGGCCGAACAGCTTCGCCACCGCGTAGTGGATGGTGGCCGCCTCGAACACGCCCGTGAACAGGTAATACCAGAAGCCCTCGAGCTGCATGTTTTCGCCCTTGATGAGGCCCAGGTACACCAGCATATACAGGCCCACCAGCAGCTGCACCACCCGCCGGGCGTGCTTATGCCTGCGGATGTACAGAAAGATGCCCAGCGATACGGACAGGCCGATATAACCGAAATTGAACAGATAAAACAGATTCTCCTTTGTGAGCCACAGCGTGACGCCCACCGCCGTAAACACGGCAAGAATGAGAATGGGAAAAACGTATTTTTTCATTATATCTGACTGCTGACCTCCGGCTGCCGATCGCCGATCGCCGACTTTTATTTCAGCGTGACGATGGTCACGCCGTTTTCGCCCTCGCCGTAGGCGCCGAGGCGGTAGGACTTGACGAATCTGTTGCCGCGCAGGTGGTCGCCCACGGCCTTGCGCAGGGCGCCGGTGCCCTTGCCGTGGATCACGGTGAACTCGCCGATACCGGCCATCAGCATGGAATCGATGAACGCGTCCAGCGCCAGAAGCGCCTCGTCCACGGTCATGCCGCGCAGGTCGCAGCGGCTGTCCGCCGAAACGGTGCCGCGGCTCTCGGTGCCCGTATTGCGGGTGACGGCGGGGGCTTTGGGCGGCTCGCTCTTTTTCTTTTCCACAAGGCGGATATCCTTCAGCCTGATGCGCATGCGGGCGGTGCCGCTGAGCACCTCCACCGTGCCGCGCTTATCCGCGGGGGCAAGCACCTTGCCCTCCTTGCCGAGGGAGACGATGAATACCGTATCGCCCGCGACGAGCGGACGGGGCAGTTCGTAATCCTCTTCCTCGTACAGGCTGGTGGTGACGGGGTTCACGGCGGCGTCCACCGCGGCGAGGCCCTTTTTCATGCTCTGACGGGCGCGGCGGGCCAGCTCGCCCGCGTCCTCGGTGGTTTTCATCTCTTTGCGTAGCTTTTCCACCTCCAGCAGCAGGGCGTTGGCCTCGCGCCGGGCGGCTTCGGTGATGCGCATGGCCTCGGCCTGCGCGCGCTCGTATTCCTTTTTCAGAAGCGCATCCGCCTCTTTCAGCTTTTCCTCGGCGGCGGCCAGCTTCGCCTCGTATTCGCGGCGCACCTCGGCCACGGCCTCTTTTTCGCTTTCCATGGAAAGGCGCGAACGCTCCAGCGAATCCACTACGGTCTCGAACCGGGCGCTCTCTTCGGAGACGAACTCCTTGGCCCGTTCGATGAGCGCCGGATCCATGCCCAGCTTTTCGGAGATCGCGAAGGCATTGGAACGGCCGGGCACGCCGATGAGCAGCCGGTAGGTGGGCTTTAAGGTGTTCACGTCAAATTCGCAGCAGGCGTTTTCCACGCGGGCCGTCTGCAGCGCGTAGGTTTTCAATTCCGCGTAGTGCGTGGTGGCGGCCACCTTGGCCCCGCACAGGTGCAGGCGCTCCAGAATGGCGGTGGCCAGCGCCGCGCCCTCCACCGGGTCCGTGCCCGCGCCGAGCTCGTCGATGAGCACCAGCGTTTCGTCGTCGGCGTTTTCCAGAATGGAAACGATGTTCACCATGTGGGAGGAGAACGTGGAAAGGGACTGCTCGATGCTCTGCTCGTCGCCGATATCGGCGAACACGTTTTTGAAAACGCAGATATCGCTCTGATCCGCGGCGGGGATCATCAGCCCGCAGCACGCCATCAGCGTGAGCAGGCCCACGGTTTTGATGGACACGGTCTTGCCGCCGGTGTTGGGACCGGTGATGACCAGCGTATCGAACTCCGTGCCCAGATGCACGTCGATGGGCACGGCCTTGCGCGGGTCGAGCAGCGGGTGCCGCGCCTTTTTGAGGTCGATCTTGCCCACGGAGTTGAGCACGGGCACAGAGGCCTTCATATGGTAGCCGAGCTGCGCCTTGGCAAAGATCAGGTTCAGCTCCACAAGGCAATCGTAATTGTGCTTGATGGTATCGCCGTAATCCCCGGCGGACGCCGAAAGCGCGGCGATGATGCGCTCGATCTCCTCTTTTTCCCTGCTCTGCAGCACGCGGATCTCGTTGTTGGCCTCCACCACCGCCATGGGCTCGATGAACACGGTGGCGCCGGAGCCGGAGGTATCGTGCACCAGACCGGGCACCTCGCCGCGGTGCTCCGCCTTGACCGGGATCACGAAACGCCCGCCCCGCTGGGTGACGATGGGCTCCTGCAGCGCCTTCTGGTAATGGGAGGAATGCAGAATGCCGTCCAGCTTTTCGCGGATGCTCTGGGCGCGGTTGCGGATCTTGCGGCGGATATCCGCCAGCGCGGGAGAAGCGTGGTCGCTGACCTCCTCCTCGCTGAGAATGGCCGTGGAGATCTCGTCCTCCAGCGCGCGGTTGGGCAGCAGGGAGGAAAAATACACGTCGAGGCAGCTGTCCGAGCCCGGGTTGTTGGCGCGCCATTCGGAGACGGAGCGGATCACCCGCAGCACCTCGGCGATATCCAGCAGCTCCTTCAGGCTCAGCATGCCCCCCGCGGCAGCGCGGGAGAGGGAGGAATGCACGTTTTTGATGGCGCCGAAGGAGGGCGCGCCGTATCTGCCCGTCAGCTGATGGGCGGCGGCCGTCTGGTTGATCAGCGCGGCGGCTTCGTACAGCACGTTTGCCGGCTCCAGAGACCGGGCCAGCTCCTTTGCGTCCGCAACGCTTGCGTAGGACGCGAGCAGCTCCAGCACTTTATCTAATTCCAATACTTTTTGGTGTCTGTTCAGCATAATCGTTTGCTTAATATTCAGTTGATCGCGGCGTGTTGAGTTTTGAGTGTTGAGTGTTGAGCAGCGCGGCGATATGCATTCCTTTTCACGTGCCGAAGGCACATATCGCGCCGGAGGCATATCGCTTCCCGCAGGGATATATCGCGCATTCCGGCAGGAATGCATATCGCAGTCGGGCAAAGCCCGACTCAGACCTCGGTGCCGCCCACGGGCCGGATGGCCAACACGTAGCAGGCGCCCTCGCCGAACACGTCCTCCATGGCGGCTTTGTATTTCTCCAGCAGGTCCAGCGGCACGAAGGCCTGAATGGTGCCCGCAAAGCCGCCGCCGTGCACGCGCCACGCGCCGCGCCCGGCAAGCACCGTCTCGCTCACGGCCAAAGCCAAAGCCACGGGCTGGCTCTGGGGCTGCGAAGCGGCAAACACGTTCTGGTTATAGGTGTAAGAGGAAAGGCCCGATGCGACGGTGAGCGCCTTAAAGGTCTCGAAATCGCCTCTCGCAAGGGCTTCGGCCTCCGCATCCACGCGGCGGTTCTCGTTATAGAAATGGATGGCGCGCAGCACCGGGCGCTCGCCCAGCTGATCGCGGATGTAGCCGATGTGGCCCAAAACGGCGGCCTCGTCCGTTTCGCGCAGGCAGGTCTTGCCGAAGAGCCCGGCCACGGCCTCCATCTCGCGGCGGATGGCGGCGTATTCGTCCGTCAGGTCCGCGTGGTCCGCGCGGGTATCGGTGATGCACAGGGCGTGCCCGCAGGCAGCGAAATCAAAGTCGATGGGGGTGATCACGGGGTCGCCGGTCTTCTCGAAATCGATCTTTACAAAGCCGCCCACGGAGCAGGCCATCTGGTCCATCAGGCCGCAGGGCTTGCCGAAGAACTCGTTTTCGGCGTACTGGGCGATCTCGGCGATGATCACGGGGGAGATGGCGCCGTCGTTATACAGGTAATTGAGCAGCGTGCCCACCAGCACCTCGTAGCTGGCGGAGGAGCTCATGCCCGAGCCCTTGAGCACGTTGTTCACCGTAACGGCGTTCAGGCCGCCGATCTTGTAGCCCAGCTGCACGAAACGGGCCGCCACGCCGCGCACCAGAGCGGCGGATTTGTCGCGCTCCTTTTCCTGCGGGGTAAGAATGCTGATATCGATGAAATCGCCGGGGTATTTTTCGCTCTTGACGCTGATGATCCCGTTCTCGGTCTTTTCGGCGCAGGCCACGGCGTCCAGATTGATGGCGGCGGCGATCACCTTGCCGTGGTTGTGGTCCGTATGGTTGCCGCAAACCTCGGTACGGCCCGGGGCGGAGAAAAAGCGGATGTCCTTCCCTTCCCCGAACTGGGCGCGGTAGAGCGCCGCGAGATGCAGATACCGCTCGCGCGCGGCGGGGATATCGCTGTAAAGACGGGCAAGACGCGCGTCAAAAGCGCCGTCCTGTATCATGGTTTCGATGGTTTTCAAATCACTCATTTTCGGTTTGTCCTTTCTCCGGTTTCGGTTCTTGTTCTTTTTCTTTTTTTTCTTTATTCTTTTTGGAAAATCTGAAGGTGAGGCCCAAAATCGCCTGCATCAGGAAGAAGGATATACCGCTGAGCACGAACAGCACGATGAGCGGGATATAGAATCTGCCCGAGAGGGGATCGTAGACGTTGTTGCCGATGTACGTATATGAGATCAGCTTGGGCACGTAGGCCACCATGGAAATGATAAAGTATTTCCAGAACGGGTACTCGAACGCGCCGTAGAGCTGGCTGACCGTGTTGATGGGGAAGATGGGCACGTACCGCAGGGCGAACAGCACCCACGGGTCGGTCTTTCCCTCCGTGGTAAAGGCCGTGTTGATGGCGGGATGCCGGTGCAGCACCTTGTTCATCCAGCCCTCGCCCATCTGGATGCCCGTATAGTAGCGGAAGGCAAAGGTGAACGCCATGCCCACAGCGTCTATGATCAGGGCGTAGCGCGCCGGGAACACCATACCGGTGATGATGTAAAGCGCGGGGTACGGGTAGATCGGCGTCAGGCTGCGCAGGATATACATCAGGAAGATCACGATGATGATCAGCCACCGGTTGCCGAGTTTTGCCACCACGTTTTCGAAATCCCGCAGGATGTCCAGATACTGCTGATACCGCGCCTGCACCCGGTCGATCTGCATGATGATAACGATGGCCAAAAGCGCCGCGGCGGCGATAAAACACACCACGCCCAGCACCCTGAATAAGCGGATCAGCGCTTTTTGGTTGTCCCGTTTCTTCTCCGGCAAAGTTACACCTTCCCGCGGCACAGAATTTTTCATTTTATTATACTATATTATTTGCAGGCGGTCAAGAGTTTTCGGGAAGGTGCAGAGGTCCAGAGTTTTGAGTGTTGAGAAAAATAAGAATCAAGAAAATTTGAGCCTCTTCACGGAAAGTTGGGGGATTTTGTGCTTCGCACTTAGGGAAACCCCCGGCGAGGGTTTCCCTAAAACCTTTCCTGCGCTTGTATAAGCGCAAAGATTTCGCCCGCTGCGGCGGGCGACCGTGGGCGCTGCCCCC
>JAEEGL015461330.1_pt1 | contig 13505 bp, 13 predicted proteins | sample 9134231 | NCBI WGS metagenome assembly JAEEGL01 (sample SAMN16246548, study PRJNA631951) | gut metagenome | biome: gut microbiome; feature: rumen; material: fiber-attached | host: Bos | place: Iran: Karaj | collected 2018-10
CCGGTCTATCTCTCTCAAGTTTTTTCGCTAACTTTGCACCCGAAATTTTCAAGGAGAGGTGCTCGAGTGGTTGAAGAGGCACGCCTGGAAAGCGTGTAACCGGCGAAACCGGTTCGCAGGTTCGAATCCTGTTCTCTCCGCCTTTGTTTCGTCGTAATTCATTGGTTGACAATGCAATTGCGACGATTTTTCTTTGTGCTGTACCCAAAATTTCACCCAAAAATCACTTGTTCCTATTATAGAGTATGTCGGGGTTGTTGGAGAGGAATTGCTTTAATTTCATCGTATCAAAGTTCCATCCTTTCCCTACTCGATAGGCTATTCCATTCTCTTGGAGCACCTCGCTGTTAAGGATAGCTTGCGCCTTGGTTGTGCCTATTCTAAGGTGTGTTGCTAAACCCTTAATTCCTTTGATGACGCTTTCGCTTTTGTTAGCACTTGCATCTTCATTTGCGTTTTCAAGCGGAACTTCTTTAACAACCTGAGTGATGTCTGTATTGTTTCGGAGAGCACTGTCAAACTTCGAAAGGTACTCCTTTTGTATTCGTATGCAGTTTCTGACAAAGCAGAGGTATTCGTAATCATATTTGAGCCCTTTCACTTTTGGATTTCGATTGAAATCATTCATTAAGCCCTCAAGTAGTTTGTCTGTTGGTACTTCAAATTGGTCTTGGATTTCGATTGCTTCAAAGGACAGCTTGGCAATAAGACCATATTTATCAGAGTCAATCGATACAAGCTCTGCAATTGCATCAGTGTATAGTGAGTCCATCTTTTGCCTGTAAAAGTTGGTTGACTCTTTCATTGTAACACCATTGTACGTATGGTCTTCGTTCCCCCAATCGGACCTCTTAAGTTCTTTGATAAGTTGTACGATAGCTTCCATTATTTATTAATCTTTTGCTCTATGCCGTCTGTGGCATTACCACCTCATGAATTTGGTCAACATACTTTGCAAGGGGTAGCATATATGGAGTGAATACAGATAGTCTTTCGTCAAAGGGGGCTTCATTGACCAAAATTTCCTTCGTGATATCGCCATTCTCGCTGACATAAGTAATAATAGTGTTAAGGAAGTCCTCTTGCTCAGCGTTCAGTGTATGTCCCGATATAAATTCAGAGAAACGTCTGACAGCATTCTTTCTGTCAACACCTACCATTGAACGTATGAAGATGGCAACATTGCTGCCACACGCCATCCCTTTGGTATATCGGTCGTAATCATCTTTGCTGCCAAGTTCTTGCCATAGGATACGTTCGAGTTCAGCGAAATCAGAAGATGTCAGTTGTTCCATGCCATATATCTTCTTCAAGACAGGAAGGTTTCGGTTATTCGAGAGGAAATCCAAGACACTCTGCCGGTATGACATTCTTGGGGTGATACCTCCAACAGTGCCTTCATCTGACACGGTATCGTCGATACTAACCGAGAACCATTGGTTATCCTGACCAATTAAGAATTTCAGCAGGTCTCGGAGTTCTGTCCTTACCTTTTCAATCCATTGGAGAGTCACATTTTCCCATGATACAGGCGAAACAACCTCTTTGAGAACGTCCATCTTCGCTTGAACTTGTGGCAATGTCGCTTTTTCAATAAGTCGCTCTGCCGAGGCTTGAATGGACTGTATAGCTCTGTTAGGATTGGTCTCACCTTCATCAAGGAGCGATACTTCTATGGTCAATGCCAATACATCCCACTTCTTCGCATTCTCATCCAAAGTGTCCTTTGGGAGAAGTGGTGATATCTCTTTTAGGGTGTTGGTATCAACCTCGGACAAATAGACCCACGCCTCTTTATCTTTGAAATGGCTGACAGCCTCCCATTTCTCGCGTACACTGATATGCCTGTCTGATAAGGCTTCCACTTGAGCCATAAGCAAAGCTTTTATTTCATCGTGCAGTCCTTTGGCATAAGGGTCTTCTTGGTACTTTTGATGTTGCAGATGGAAGGCAATCTTTGTTCTGAGGTTGAACACTCGTTCAGTCAGGGATTGCATCGCGATGGCTTTTTGTCCATCGGGATTTTTGTCGAAATACTCAAAGTTCCGACACCAATCGAAGATATAGAAGCATTCTTTATCTTTTCCTGCACCGAAGATATTTGGGGACAGGCGTGTGCCTCGACCAATCATTTGCATGAATTTTATCTTGCTTCTTACTACCTTGAAGAAAACAAGGTTTAGCACATCAGGCACGTCTATGCCTGTGTCGAGCATATCCACACTGACTGCAATCTGAGGATTTCCGTCACGAATTTCAAATTTATCGATGAGGTCTTTTGAGTAGGTCACATAGTTATCAATCAGTGCACAGAATTCTGCGCCATACTCCGGGTAGAGTTCGTTGAAACGCTTTACTATCATCTCAGCGTGACGATGGTTGTATGCAAAGATAATGGTCTTTCCGATTCTTTCGCCACTCTGCACCTTCAGACCATTCTCCATCAAGTCTTGCAACACATGGTCGATGGTGTCTTCATTGAAGATATAGTTGAATATCTCGTTGTTCTGTATATCGCGGTGATAGTCTTTGTTGAAAGGATGGACGTCTTCTGCGACCATGCCTTTGGGCTGAAATTCAGGAATACTGATAATCTCAATATCCTTCTTGGTCTGTTCGTACTCCCAAACCTTTTCAAGTTGCTCTTTTTCCTCATCACTGAGGTTATTGTACTTGATACCCTCCTTCAGGATGAGTGAGCCACGCTTGAAACCTGTGTAGTTGACAAGGTATTTGTCTGCAACTGCATCTTCTAACTCATAAGCATAGTTTGGAACGCCTTGTTCCATTTGGAAAGTCTCGTATGTACTGCGGTCAACCTCATCTCTTGGTGTGGCTGTCAATCCGACAAGCAATGTGTCGAAGTAATTGAATATGGCAGAGTATTTGCCGAAGATTGAACGATGAGCCTCATCGATAATAACCAAGTCAAACCTACCAACTGAAAACGCTTTCTCGTCTGTGTCGATATAGTTTATCATTGTCTGATAGGTCGAGAACGTGATACGTGCGTTTGTATCGGGGTCTTTATCTTCACTGAGTATCGAAGTGGTCATGTGTGGCAACAACTTCACGAAGTTCTTGTGTGCTTGGCTGACCAATGGGATGCGGTCGGCAAGGAACAGCACGTTCTTTACCCATCCGTTGCGCGTGAGCACATCGACCAAAGAAATAGCAACCCTTGTCTTTCCTGTACCCGTAGCCATCACCAACAAGCCTCGGCGGTGCTTCTTATTGAAATGCTCACAGACCGACTTGATAGCCATTTTCTGATAGTGGCGGTCAGTTATGCTATCCTTAACGTTAAAGTCGCTTATATCGCCTCTGTTCCGCTTCTGAATAAGCAACTCCAAGTCGCTCTCCGTATGGAAAGCGTACAGTCTTCGCGGTGGGTAGCCGAGGCCATCGATAATGTACGTCTGAAAGCCGTTGGAGTAGTAGATGACAGGCTTCACGCCATAACGCTTTTCAAGGCAATCAGCATAGAGTTCCGCTTGGTGCTTGCCTTTTACGGGAGAGACGCTTGTTCTCTTGGCTTCCACCACGGCAAGGGGCAGGCCGTTGCTGCCAAAGAGAACGTAGTCGCAATACCCTTTGCCTTGAGCATTCGGCATCCCATCTACCTCAACTTCGATACACGCTTTGGAGGGTTGTATTGCACCCTCTGTCTCTAACACATCCCACCCTGCTTCTTTCAGCATAAGGTCGATATACATCTTGCGTGTCTCGGCCTCACTGATATTAATGGCGGCTATCTCTTGTACAGGTGTATTGTCTTCTACGGCCTCTTTGTCTGCCACCTCAACGATGGTTGATTGTGGCGTAACAGTTACAGCCGGTGGTGTCAGGATAGAAGTCTGCGGGTGGTTAGGTATCAGAGTCTCGTCAAACGGCTTGATGTCTTTGATGACATTCAGTTTGAGCAGAACGGATGCGACCACATGATAGATGTTCAGCAGACAGAAGAAACTCTCTTTCTTTGTCACCTTCACACCATGTGCACCATTGTTACCCACCTTGCGCACATAGTGGACTGCCATCATCACTTTCTCGTCATTGATGAATTCATGAAAAGCCTCGGCATCTACCAATTCAAACAAGGACGCTCTCTCAGGTATCTCTATATCTTTCATCAGGTAGAGAGCTTTGACAACATACTCCAAGGCCTTCCTTGCGCTGATGGCACTGAGGTCGGGATTGCTTATCTGCAATTCCTCAGCTGCTGCACAAAAGTTGTGTAGGTCGGTTAGCCCTAATTCTTGTAGGTAGTCAAAGTTTCTCATTTATTCATCTATTGGTTGGTTTCGTTCTTCGCCCATTACGCCAAAGAAACACAGAATTAGATATAACGGGAGCATACCAATCATGGCACTAATAATAATTCCTGTCCATGTAGGATAGTTCTCACCTCCGTGACTGATGGCTACTCCAATTAGGATCATGATGCCAACGACTAACAGAAACACTATTAGAAAACTCATACTTGTCTTATTATTTATCCGAAGTATTTATCCATCGTGAAGTCAAACATCGTCTGTGTCTGCACAATGGATTGTTGAACAAGGGACTTTTGCTTTTCTATTGCCTCTATCTTCTCAGCAAAGGATTGTTGAAGGGAAAGAGGGGGAAGTATTAGCGGGATACTCTCAATCTCACGAGAACTGACATTTGGTTGCATCCCCTTCGAACTAAAAGAAGATATTTTGTTTTTAACAAAAGGTTGCCTTAAAAAATAATAAAACCAAATGGTATTCAAACCATTTGTTATTTCAAACTTACAAACTCTCTGATTTAAAATACATGGTAAATCTTCCTCTTTAACAATTGCTATCTTTACCGCTTCTAACGACTTGATTATCGGACGTGTCATCGCCATTAATATATCTCCTTTATTCAGAAGAAAACCGCTGTTCTCAACAGCATTTTCTTTCGAAATATAAGTTGTCTCGTCCCATGTGAGTTTATCTTTCCATACATTTGCTATTTGGACTAATCGCACACCTGAAGTGGTATAGTTACTACTTTTGAAAGCAAATCCTCCTCTTACTTTAACACGATTCCCTATTATTTCATAATCCCAATTAAGGTTATTTGATTCAGGGTCCCCAAACATATCATAGAAGATAGATTGGGCAAGTTGGTCATATTCTTTAAGTTGTGCCTTTTTCTTCTCGATGATACCCGACAAAAGGTCAAGCTCTGATACTATACGCTGCTGCTCTGAGATGGGTGGGACAGGGAGTTTTTTGGGAGATAAAGATTGTCTTGTTATTTGGGGTTGAGCCGCTCCTGTAATAACATCAGACATATCAATACCTCGCAAAGCATAGACCAAATATCTTTTACAAAGGTCTTCACTTTTGGGATGTACAACCATTGCATTACCATTAATCCAAGAAAAGGGGGTAGAGATGTTAATTGTTCCACAGGTTGCACCTCTACAAGTCACAAGAACCTCAGAGGCTTCGTGATTATATTGATTGTATCTCCCAATAATGCCATTAGCACCATAAACAAGGTAATCTCCATCTGATACAAGCATATCAGACGAAATTGTTTTTGGCTGATACAAATCGCAAACCTCCCCCAATTCCTTATATGCCCATTTTTCTCTCATAGATACTTCTCCTTGAACTCAGCCATTGCGCTGTTGATTTCCTCTTGTAGTGAGGCGATTCTGCCAAAGATGACATCGGGGGCATCGTACTCAACCTTGACACGCTCCACCTCCTTGTATTTGTTGATGGTGAGGTCGTAGTCATTGTTACGAATCTCATCCACGGGAACCAAGAAAGACTGCTCCTTGCGTGTCCTGCCTTCCTCTGCTTCCAAATTCTTGAAGCGAGCCACCACGTCGGGGATATCGTTCTCTTGGCACTCCGTACGCTTTTGGTCGAGCGTGTAGCCATCGGCTTTCATATCGTAGAACCACACCTTATCCGTGCCACCTGCGTTGGTCTTGGTGAACACCAAAACAGCGGTAGAGACTCCCGAATAGGGTTGGAACACACCCGATGGCATGGAGATTACTGCTTGCAATCGTTGATTGTCGATAAGTTCTTTGCGTAAGGCTTTATGTGCCGTGCTGTTTCCAAACAACACACCATCGGGAACGATACTTGCACAGCGACCACCGATTTGCAACATACGGACAAACAAACTGACAAACAGCAACTCCGTTTTCTTGGTCTTGGCGATAGCAAGCAAAGACTTACTCACAGCTTCATAATCGAGGCTTCCGGTGAAGGGAGGATTGGCCAAGCAGAGCGTATATCGGTTTTCGTCCGTATTATCGCCGCTTAAAGAATCCCTATATCGGATATCGGGATTTTCAACGCCGTGAAGCATGAGGTTCATCGCGCCAATGCGGAGCATGGTGGCGTCGGTGTCGTAGCCGTGGAGCATATCGTTCTTGTAGTGGTCGGCATTCTCGCGCTTCAACAGTTCCGACGGATAGTGCTCCTTGATGTATTTGGCGCTCTCCACGATGAAGCCTGCACTACCCATGGCAGGGTCGCAGATGGTGTCTTTCAGAGTGGGCTGCATGATTTCGACCATCATACGGATAATGTGTCTTGGTGTTCTGAACTGACCATTATTTCCCGAAGCGGCCATTTTGCCAAGTATGTACTCGTAGGTGTCGCCCATCGTATCTCGGTTGTTCATATCGAGGTGGTCGATGCCTTCCACTATCTTGGTCAGTGTGCGCGGGCTTTGGATGAGGAACGTGGCGTTTTCCATGAAACGGCTGTAAGCAGACTCTTTGCCTTCATTCAAATTCTTGATGAACACGAAGGCGTCCTTGCTGACCGTGCGAAACATGGTTTCGGGCTCTTTGTTCTTGAAGACGCTCCATCGCAGGTCGTTGTAGGGCACATCGCGGTCGGTGTCGGGATTGTGCCATGTGCCTTGTCGGAAGGTGGGGTCTTTGAGTGCGACGCCGAAAGCATTGGCATTGGCTTCCTTCGTGCGCTGAGCATCGTCGAGCATCTTCATGAAGAACAGATAGGTCATCTGCTCAAGGATGGTAATGGAGTTAGTGATGCCGCCCGTCCAAAAGGTGTCCCAAATGCTGTCTATTCTGTTTTTTATCTCGCCTGTAATCATATTACCATATTCACTATTGACTCCGCAAATATACAATTTTTTTCGTTCATTATCTATGTCTAAGAACTAAAAAGACAGCAGAGAATAACATTCTGCCAATTCTTCTTGCCGAATGCCGAGATAGCGCTTGGTGACGGCCACATTCGAATGGTTGAACAGTTCCATCAGTTTGACGAGAGCCACCTCGGCATTGTCGCCGCTTGATGTATATATTCTGTAGCCAAAAGTCTTTCGGAGCGAATGGGTGCTAAAGTGCTCTATCTTTAAGTTGTAGCGCTGCTTAATCTGCTTGAGCAGCACATTGATGCGTTGGGTAGAATAGACGGCCTTCTTGTGGGAGATGAAGCAGTGCTCAGAGAATTCTGTGATGGTGAGAGCCTCGGCACAGTCCTTCACGTGCTGTTGGAACTGTCGGTTGATGGTGACCTCGCGGCGCTTGCCTGTCTTTTGTTCGTTGATGATGAATTTATCGTCGTTTAGGAGCATCGCCCATGTCAATTGGCGAAGGTCACTAATGCGAAGTCCAAAGAAGATGCCGCAGCCAATCAAGAGGCTCATGCGATAATCGCCGTCGCGGTAGAGTTTCCGAACTAAATTTGTCGCGGTCTCCCATTCCAATCGGTCAGATGTGACGTATGAGTTTTTAAGTGCCATTTTCTTTAATAATTAGATGTTAGTGAATGCCTTATATATGGTAAATCATAATCAATCTTGATAATCAATGAATAATCACTATTCTAAAGAAGTGAATAGGTGTCTCTTACTCGTTTTTCGTAATCGAATGAGTCGTTCTTCTCAACATGGTAATCGATGACATCGACGAGGTTATCTAAATAAACATCTGCCACCTTCTTGATAACTTCTTGCCTGTTTTTCAGCAAGTAAACATCAAAGGTGTCATGGGCGACGTTATAAACGACCTTGACCCAACCTGTGAAAAGGTAACCCCGAACAAACCACATCAAACCATTCTCGACAGGAGTAAAGCGAGAACTACCCCAAGACCACATAATGGTAAGCCTCGACTTTAGCACCACCATGATATATTCTGCCATTCGTGTATCCATGTATCTAACGTTAAAGGAGGGAAAGCCCCTCCTGTTAGTTCTCAATAGTGCCGATAAAGCGTTCCTCCTTAAAGCCCCTCCAAGCCATCTTCTCCAAATCGAGGTAGACGAACATTCCGTAGAAACGCTTGGGGATTCCTGTGCCTGCCACGTTAGCCTTAACAGCTTGGGGCTGCAATGTGCCTACTGCGATTCTTACTGAGCCATCCAACTTCATATAGGCGAACCGGACACACTCACCGCGCATCATACGTTTCTTCATGATCTCTAATTCTGCTGCCTTGCTGATGGCTGTGATGCTATCAGAGTTGTTGATTACGATGTTCTTGGTCGCGTAACGTGAAATTTCGCTTGTGCTGACGTGTCGAATCTGTTTCATTTCTGTTTTGGTTAATGGTTGAACTTACTTTTTAATTACAATGCAAAGTTATGACATATATTTATTATGTGCAATATTTTTGATATAATAAATGTTAAAAATATGACTTTTATTTGTTTTTTGTCATATTTGGCGTAATTTTGCCAAAAAATAATCAGGAAAATTCATGGAAGAAAAGAAAGAACGGACAGTTATTCACCTTGAATTCAAAGGCGAGCACCATTATTTCGGAAGTGTTGCCAACCTCTTTGAATTCTTCACGGCGGAAGAGCTCGGAATCAGTTATGGTGGGCTGAGAAACTATGGTCTTTCAGCCGAGAAGCCTTACATCAACAAGAAGTGCACGATTCGTAAAGGCAAATTGCTGTCAAAGACAGGCAATCGCGGGAAAAGTTCAGCCGTCAAAGAATGATACTCCACACGTGGTTTATTATGTCCTTTTTTTTTTCGTTTAAATTTGAATATTATATTCTGAAATAAAGCAATTTAATCGAAAAAATGAAGCCTCGGCAGGGGGGCTTGTTATAACCCTGCGAGAGGCCTCCCAAGTATCATTTGCCACGTCAACTCCTTTTTCCCTTGTTTGAAACGAAGGACACGACTTAAATAATGGAAATACATAGCCTCTCGGAGCGTTTGGTCGGTTATAATGCCGAGGCTAAAGTCTATGCCATTTGACCCTATGTATTTCATGACATCTTCATTGTTCAAATGCAGTTCTGTCCGATACAAGGTTTTGGGGTTCCCGTAATAATCAAGTATGTAGTCCTTCTTTGAATAACTGATTATTTCAGCTTTCTTGTCATAGGTGGTTATTACGATTCCTTCTCTTTTCCCCTTTTTTGCGGCTTTCAGTTGTTTAATATAAATGGTTTGATACTTATTGAATCTTTCGAGTGTGCCACTAAATTTATAATCAATCTCGGGACGGTCTTCTTTTTTATTCTTCGTCTTTCCATTAAGGTAAACAGTCGTTTCTTTATCTCGAAGAAACCTTCTTAGAATAGTACTGATTCTGAAAGGGGTGTCGAGGCAAAGGTCAATTGAAGTTATATTGTGTAATTTGAGCTGCAAGGATGTGACGACACTATGAAGAGTTTGAACAAATTCTGTGTAGAGTTGTCGGTTCTCAATGCTTATCCAAATTTTGTAACTGCCATCATGGAAAAGATTTCTCTCCGGTTGTCCTTGGTTGAGGTTGAATTTCAGTGTACCAAAGACCTCACGATTGATAATAATATTATACGTGTTAGCGAAATACCTTCCATCAAATCTAAATAATCGAATGCCATTGATTATTACTGTCTCCCCAAGTTTAAGGCTATTGAGTTGATTGTATGTTTCGCCCGAACAGGCGAAACATATTGTCAGTTCATCTATCATTATTGGTCTCTTACATACGCGCTTCATCTGTTAAAAGGTTGGACATATTATTTTCGTTCGCTCCTGAGTAAGGGATATTAGCCCAATACTCTTTCATTGATAGACTGATGGCCTCTTTATGCGAGGCGCTGAGGCTGCGACCTCGAAGTGCGTTACCTATCTTTTGTTTTGTTTCATCAGGTAAATTACGAACTAACCTTTTCATTTCCAATATTTTTTGGTATATTATTTTTATGGAGTGGGTATGATAAGTACACCCTCTATAAAATAAATAGTAGATTTTTTTAAAAAGTCAAGTGTTTGAAAAAAAATTTCGGGAAATATTCGCCTAACTGTTTCTTTACCTATTATTTGTAAACATAAAATTTTTTAGGGGGATACGTAGATACGTAGGAGCACCCTTCCTGATGGGGGATGGTGGCCGAGGCAGTTATTACAGGCGTGTCAATGATTATTTACCTGACGCAGCATTTAGAGCGGCGATTACCTTTGCTGCACCTTTGGAATTTTTTGTCAGATACGGCTTCATAGATTGGAGGTCGCTGTGGCTTGTGATGAGTGCGATAAGTGTAGGGTCAACGTTCTCGTTTATCGCAGTTACAATAAATGTCCTTCGGGCGGTATGCGTAGACAAGTCCGCTTTTGGTGTTCGTATGATGATTTTTTGTTGTAGCCGGTATTCGTAATCAATCCACTCACCCTTTAGTTTTGCGAGTTTCCCAAGTTCTTTAAGTTTCTCGTTATATTTTTGGTTTGAGATGACCGGGAACAATAAGCCGTGGCTATATTTTCTGTCTTCATATTTGAGGTAGATTTCTTTCGCCTTGTTCGCGAGTGGAAAATTTATCCGGTCGTCATCCTTCTCAGTGAGTAAATCTATCGTATATGTATTTTTGTTTGAGTCGGCGTGAATGTTTTCATGCCTCAATTGGTTCAAGTCAGAAAACCGTAGCGCTGTATAGCATTGGAAAACAAACATGTCTCTAACTCTGTCAATAGAACTGTCCTTAGGCAATTTCATGGTTGATATCCTATTGAGTTCTTCTATCTCCAAGTAGCGGACTTCCTTTTTTGCTTTTGGTAGTTTAGGCTTGAAAGCAAAGAATTCATCATTAACGGGGTAGTTGTGGGCTTTTGCCCATTTAACAAAACTGCCAAAATATATAAGTCGTTTTGCAAGAGCGTCATTATACATGCTCCGTGATAAAAACTCAGTGAGTTTATTCATTTTTTCGGTGGTTAGGTCATTGAATTTCATGTTAGGGTCAAATTCATTGATAATTTTGCGAAGCCGTGAGTAGGCATCTTTCATGGCCTTACCCCATCCACGTTCTTTTGATTTTTCATTGATAAACTTGTCGAACATGTAAAAAAATTCATCGGATTGTCTTAGGTATGAGGATTTGAATAGGTGATTAAACCTTTTCTTGAGCTCAGTTAGGTTGGGTTCCTCGTCACGTCGTGCGCAATCGTTAAAGTATTCAACTACAAAGTTTTTGTACTTTTCTAAGGTGCCGTTGATGATGTCGTATGTCGTATTCCCGATGACGCAGCCTTGTTTCACCTTTTGACGCCTTACATCCCATTGCGACTTCTTAACCGTGATACCTGTGTATAGGTCTATCCTTTTTGACTTCGTGGTTACTCTTATCCTAACAATTTGGTTGCCTCGTCTGAACTGTTGGCTTAAAGAGATATTAATATTAAACTTTAAATACTGCATGGCATTAATTTTTCGTTGCAAATATATAAAAAAAATTCACCCAAATTTTTCACCCAAAACTTGGCACCCAAAATTTCGCCCAAAAATTAACAAAACATAACATAATAAGATGAAATGGTATGGAATATAAATGTATTAAAATCAATTGATTTATAAATAAATAAAAATGAAATGAAATTTTTGTTCGAATCCTGTTCTCTCCGCAATGGTATCGCTATAGTAAACTGATGTTCAGTAAGACTATGGCGATTTTGTTTCTATATTACCTAATAATTCACCTCAAAACACTCTTCTATATATAGCAAATGAGGATTGTTACATAAAAAACATCGAAAAATCGCCCCGTTTTATCTCATTTTGTGTATTTTTGTGCCCAAATGTTTGTTGTTAAGATGAGTATTCATCAACACCTCTGTTTTTACATGAAGTCATTACTAGTAGCATATTTCTTTATGTTTCCCTCTATTGTTTGCGCTCTGGAACCAGGTGATACAATCTCAGAGCCGTCAGTTAAGGAGAATCAGTTCAGCATTGTACTTGATGCTTTTTCACGTGGTGAGATTCGAAAGGGTGGTTTGCCTGAAGAGAGTGACGATAACCTTGCGTCATTTATTGTGGAGCGAACATTGCTGAAAATGTCCTATGAAAGGCCCGGCCTTATAGCCAGTGTCGCTGCCCAGCACAGCGGTACCTGGGGCAGCAACGAAACAAACAGTCTGAACATCTACGAAGCGTGGACCCAACTCCACTCTAAAGGCGGGCTCTTTGCCAAAGTGGGACGGCAGAGCATCAGTTACGATGACCAACGTATTTTTGGTGCCGACAACTGGGCCATGACAGCGATGTCGCACGACGCGCTGAAGTTGGGATATGAGGGCCACGGACATAAGATACACCTTATAGGGGCTTATAACCAAAATAACAAGAATAAGAATGGCGGCTCCTACTTTAGTGGCGGCATACAGCCCTACAAGAGCATGGAGGCTTTGTGGTATCATTACGATATGCCCCACATACCGCTGGGCGCTTCTGTGCTTTTTATGAATGTGGGTATGCAAAACAGTGATATTGTTAAAGACACATGTACTTTCTACCAACAACTGACCGGTGCATATTTCAGCTATCGTCCCAGCCGTTTTTCGGCCGAGGCCGCATTCTATTACCAGTTCGGAAAGCAGGAAGACGGACTTCCTCTGGAAGCGTGGATGGCCAGTACGAAACTAGCTTATAGACCCCGGAATAACCTTAGAGTTTATGCTGGTTACGACTATCTTAGCGGTGACAAAGATTTTGCCGTACCCGCCAAAGGTATGATAGGGTTGATACGACATAGAACGATTCGTGGTTTCAGTTCCATTTACGGTTCGCATCATAAATTCTATGGCGCTATGGATTTCTTCTATGTCACCACTTATAATGGAGGCTTTACCCCGGGACTGCAGAATATATATATAGGTAGTTCCTACAGTCCAGTGAAGAATCTCATGCTGGGTCTTTCATACCACTATCTGGTTACTGCCACTAGCCTTAGAGACAACGACCGTTCGCTAGGGCACGAAGTGGAGTTGTCGGCTTCATACCGATTGATGAAAGATGTCACGTTAAGCGCTGGTTACTCATTTATGCGGGGAACAAAGACCATGGAAGCCCTGAAGCGTACGTCGAACGACCGGCAGTTGCAGTGGGCATGGCTAATGTTGTCCGTCTCGCCAAAAGTGTTTACCACCATGTGGTAAATTGATATGAATGAAAAGCCCGTCATCAACCGATGACGGGCTTTTCATTATTCTATGGTATTTTTACAGTATGCCTTGGGCCATCATAGCGCGTGCTACTTTCATGAAAC
>JAEEGL016368711.1_pt1 | contig 13505 bp, 12 predicted proteins | sample 9134231 | NCBI WGS metagenome assembly JAEEGL01 (sample SAMN16246548, study PRJNA631951) | gut metagenome | biome: gut microbiome; feature: rumen; material: fiber-attached | host: Bos | place: Iran: Karaj | collected 2018-10
CCGACAACAAAGTACGCCCACCCCGCAAGGTGCTTGGGCTTGCCCCTAAACTCCTGTATGAACACGGCAATAACCGCGATGAAGAAGATAGGCGCGATGCACCACTCCGCTACTTTGGGAAGGGTGATGGCAAAAAGCGCAGCGAGGGTTTCCCCGCAGATGAACGCAACGAGGCGTATGGTAGGGGTGGCGAGAATCCACGCCCAGATTTTCTTGATTAACTCTTTCATATCACTTAATCTATAAATAACCAACCGATTGCCCCGACTATCCAATAACCGAGCGAAATGTACCACTTCTGCGGATAGTTTAGGTCAACATCTTTCGTGTGGCTCTTGAAGATGCCAAGCATATAGAGGAACGAATGTGCGCTCCACTCCATCTCCATTGAGCAATAAGACCGATACCACACCTCGCTGTCGGGGTGGAGTTCACGGATCGCAACCAAGTTTCTGCGGAACAACCTTTTCGGCACGAAGGCAGAATCGTTTATGTGCAACACATTTTCGCTTATAGAATACTCAACCATTTCAGTATCGTTTTAATGTTAGTAAGAATAAGTGCGAGTATCAGCCACCAAAAGGCATCAAGGCGCAACCCTTGCCACCAAGTGAGGGGTTTCTCAACGGGCTTTTCCACATAGACTATCTCTTGCGCCTTCTCCACATAGGTGGTATCGTGTACCTCCACCTCATAGGGAACTTTCACTATCTGCGGGATGCTCTCAAGGGAGTGGTAGAGCAACCCTTCGGAAACACTCGCATCGGAAACCGCCCATCGGTTTTCAAGGTGGGATAGGGTGTCTTTCGTTACTATCTTCTCAACCTCTTTCTCTACATAGAAGGTGGCGGTATCGTGGATGATGCGGTCACGATACTCAACCCGAACACTATCCCGATACTCTATTCGTGGCTTGCAGACCGAGCAAGAGGGGATGGTGGTCATAGTGAGCAGACAATAAAGGAGTAGGCGGGCATCGTAGCCCTCCACCCTAAAGGTCATTCCGTTTCTAAACTTCACACTCATCGCATATCCCTCCTTAAAACTATCTCAACCCCCTTGATGGTTTCGTTGTCAAGTTCATCATCGCAACCGAGTAGTGCTATGGTCTGGAGAACATAGTCCTCGCAGGCACGGGGTAGCCCCAGGTCGGAAAGAATCTTCTCTATTGCCTTTTCCCTTGTCATAGTATCTCCACGATTATCTTCTCGCCCTTATTGTAGGCGGTTTCCAACCTCTTGTAGAGAGCCTTGAAGGTGTCCTTTGACTGCACAAGACCGCCCACAACCTTGTTTCTCCCAACGAGAACACAGCCCATACAATCAAGGGCTGACGACCCCGGGTGGAACAAAATCCCCTCAAAGCCGGGCACATTTTTCAGTCTTGGCATCTTCCCTCCGCAGAGGTTTTTATACCAAGCAATGCCCGCATACTTGGGGCTTACAACATCCATCAGCACCTCATAGCACCCCGTAGGGATGGCGGTTTCGCCATAGACCTTCCTCGCCTTTATGGATTCAAGGCTATCGGTCTGGCGCAGTCCTCTATCCTTATCCTCAAGGGTGTTGCAGAAGAACACCCCATCAAGGTAGAGCCTACCGATGGTATAGGTGCTTTTCTTCCATCTTCTATTTATGCGGATTATCATTGTTCCTCCTGCTTTGCTATGAACTGACCTTTGGCATTACGCAGTTGCTCGTTGGCTTTCAAACCGAGTGCCCTTGTAATATCCACGATTTGTTTCTGCAAGGTTGCTATCTGCTTCTGGTAGGAATCCCTCTCGCGGGCGCGTTCCTCGCGGAGTGTCCTTACCTCCGTTTCAAGTTCCTTGATTCTGCCGTTCTGCTGCTCGATAAGGGGCTTATAGACCTCATCGACAACTCGTTTGATATTCTCTATCTCCATCCCTTTCCCTTCTTCCTTGCCCTTTTTGCGGTTGATGCCCCAGTTGGCAATCTGGGTCAGTACGCCTCCACCAAGCGCACCGAGTAAAGCATCGAAGTGTTGCTCAATGAATGCCATAAGTCATTAGATATTTTCAAGCACTTCCACAGCCCTTGCTTTCGCGCCTTCTGCGAAGTCGTTAAACTCTTTGAACTCACCACTCTTATCCCCCGCAAGTTTATGACGGAAGATAGCCTCCACATCGGCCTGTGAGTAGCGGGAACGGATAATCGCATCCACGATGCGCCCCTTGTCCAGAGGGGTGCTTACAACCGCCCTTTCATACAAGTAAACGGTATGGGTTTCGCTTGTCTGCTCCCCGTCCTTTTCGCTTGTAATGGTTTCTTCGCGGGAGGTTTCGTTAAAGTAAACGGCAACTCTGCCATTGGAGAGCTTGTCCGTGTTTTTTCTTTCTAAAAAGGAGTACAATTTCATATCTATGTTAGTTTTACTGTTGCTTTTGTAAGGGATTGTGTAAAGTTAAATTTCGGGTTGAGTAATGCCCTATGCTTTCGCAAAAGGCGCAATGTTCGCTCACGATCATTATAGTGCGACAAGTACCCCAATCGGGCGTTTATCATCGGCAACTCATCTTCCGGGTTGAAGTCTGGGCGTTCCTCAAGCGAGTTCAAGTAAGCAGAAAACCTACCGAAAAAGTCATTCCTTGCGTGTTTGCGGAACGGCTCTATGGTCGCACCGAGGAAATGGTTGGTGTTATACACACTTGTTATTGTGGTCTTTTGCGGATGCAAGGAAAGGGATAGGCGTTTATCCAAGAACTCTCCGCACCTTTCTTTATCTTCCAGCAACTTATTATAGTCCTGGCGCAGAATCTTGTTGTCATCTACATACCGGCCATAGTGCTTTGCTTTAAGGTCGCGCAGAATAAAGTGGTCGTATGGATTCAGGTATATGTTGGAGTTGAGTTGATTCTCCACATCCCCTATTGGCAATCCTATTCCTTTTGGTCTGCCAAACAAACTCTTATTAGGGGGAACTATGCCCTTCAAGGCGGGATTACCCACGAATCGACACCCGTTGGTCGGCTCTCGCAATAGATATATCGAGATAAGGTAGTCCACGAAATCAGCATCTATTTCATCGAGGTGCTTATTAAGGGTTTCCCAGATAATCCCGTAGAGAATACTGCGGTTGATTGACATAAAGTACCCCGAAATATCAAGGTTCAGGCAATAGGCTTCTTTGGTGTAGTTTTCGGTGACACTACGAATATGATGCTCAAACCTCTCTATTCCGAACAATGTTCCCTTGCCCTTTCTGCACGAATAACTATCGTATATGAAATGCCGTTCAAAAATAGGGGATAATTGGTTGAATAAGATATGGCTGACAACCCTATCTTTGAATCGGGGCGCAAACACCTCCCTAATGGTGGGTTTGTCTATTACGAACCAATCCATTGGCAAGGGTTTCCAACTACGGTCATATAACCTCGTTGCAAGCTCTACGGTATTGCGCTCAAGGTTTTCCTCAAACTCTATTTGGGCGAGGGTGTTCCTTTCGTGCCTGCGGGCATCCAAATAGGCCGCAACAACGAGATTGTGAATATCCTTATAACCATATCTCATAAACGAGAAACATATCTTCTGCGCCCATCCAAATGCTCGAACACCAGCAACCGAAAAGCCGTATGCGCGATTATTGTTGTTCAACGGGTTAATGTTACCAGAATTGAAGTTCAAATTCCGCGCGTTGGTCTGCGAGTTCGGAGCAAACGACCAAAAGTTTCCGTTTGAACCAACATTATTCAAACCACCAGAGGCGCGATTCCGATACCCGGCTGCGGTTTTGAGTGCGCCCTTTTTTGAATGCGGAGTAAGGGCGGTTGCGATTGCTCCGTAATCTTCGTTGGTTTCTCCAACTCTTAACATCCCCCAGGCGGGGGTAGCGCACTGAATTTGGCAGGATAGGGCGGTAAGGATGCAAATCCTTACTATGCTTAACCGCCTCAACCGAGGACACAGAAGATATGTTATCCTGCTATGCATTTTCAAGTGTTTTCTTTCTCCACCCCAAGAGTTGTTTTACCACATTTTGTTCACGGCGGATAATTGCCGCAAATCCCTTTTTTGATGTGCAGCCGAGGTCAAAAATTATCCGCACATCTATTTCCAATCCCTCCATTTTGGAGAGGGCAGAATCAATGAATCCGCAACGCCTTTCTTTGTCGCCGTTATTGGCAAAACTTATATCACGCATAATGTTTGCGACAGCCATCTCCATATCGGCAATCTTGCCCCTTCGTAGCGAAACGGGGGCGCGTCTTGTGCTATTGTGGAGTTGGAGATAAAGCATTCTTGATGCTCCATACACCGGCAATTTATGCGTTTCCATATAACCTCTTTAGGTGTTCAATAAACTTTTGGCATTCAATAGGTGTTTTGTTCGCAAGGTCAAAACGATTCAACTCATCAAGCAGATGGTTGGGTGCAATAATTAAACAATTCTTTATTTTGAAAAATATATTCATTTCTAAACCCCGCACCCCAAAACGGTGCGGGGAATTAAAAGTGTTTTAAGATAATTCTCGAACACCAGCAACCGAAACGCCGTGTGCGCGACTATTGCCGTCCAACGGGTAAATGCGACCAGAACTGAAGTACAAACTCCGCGCGTGGGTCTGCGAGTACGGAGCAAACGACCAAAAGTAGCCGCCTGAACCAACAATACTCAAACCACCAGAGGCGCGATACCGATACCCGGCTGCGGGAACGAATATCCCCTCCGTGTCGGTGGCGTTCTTTTTGAAATTCCAGCCGTTAGCGAAACTGCCGATTACATTAAATTCGGCGGGCGTGGATGTGTTGTTGCCCGTTGTGGTAAAGCCCGTTGCGAAGCGACCCGCAGGTATCATCCACCCGTTTGGCATCGGGTCATAGATGGTCTTTATTGCTGTGTCCTGATTGTCGGCAAGGTCGCTTGATGTGGTGATGGCCGCATTCCAGAAGTTGTTAAACCACGCGAGGTTGTTCCAATTATAATTAGTAGTATCATAACTTGTAAAGAACAAGTTGGGGTTCTTTATGGAATTTGCAACCGTCTTTGTGGCGAGCATATCACCCTCCGTTCCGAGTGCGCCATAGCCCGAATACACATTGCCGTTAATATCATATACGGTCATATTACTACCAGAATTATATGCTGCGGCGGGTATTATTGCATCCTTGCGCCCCCATTGATAGAACGGAAGGACATACTTGGTGCGCTCCGCGTTCCAGATAGCCCCAAAGGGAACACTCATCATATCGTACTCAACCGAAGTGTGGTTCGTTATGGTTGCGGAAACAAACGCATCGGAAGTCACCCATATAGTCCAACTCCACATTATATCCCCGTTGCCATCCTTGACATACAATGTTGCAAGCCCGTTGGTTGCGGGAACGCTCGCAACGGAGAAGGCGAGGTATTTCCCGTCCTGCCCATCATAAATCTGGGCATCGGTTATCATTCCCACCGCACTCTGCCACAAAAGACCAACCGATGCGATTGCACAGCCCTCGTTCCGTTCAATCCACGGAGAGGTGATTGCATTTCCGAGATGGTTTACAAAGTCTGCGGTGTAGTCCGAGCCTTGCCGCGTATAGGCCGCAGAATTGGTGTTGCCGTTCTTGATGGCGTTGCCATAAACAAGGGGTATGCGGTATGCGCCCGCCTTGCGTACAATGTAAGCATTGGCCGTGCTACGGGAATCAAGGGCAAGCCCCGTTTCGGCATTCACATAGGACAAGTCCTTTGCGGTGGCGTACTCAAGCAGGGCAATCCTATCGGTGTTCGCTTGAATCTCGTTTTCTTTTTCTGCGAGTAGCGCATCGGTCTGGACTTTGGTATAAACATCATTTACATTGGCCTTGCCGCCCAACAGGGTGTTCGTTTCGGCTTTGGTGTAGGTGGTGGACTTGTCGGCCTTTGCGCCAAGCAAAGTGTCGGTCTGCGTCTTGGTATAGACATTATTCGCATCGGCTTTTGCGTTGAGGGCATCGGTGATAGCCTTCTGCGTCATCGTGGCGGTGGTACTCTGCCCCGTAGAGGCGAGAAGGTCGGTCTGCTTGATGATAACATCCTGCTTGTCATCCAACCAGAGCAAGAGTTCATTAATCGTTTCGGCAGGGAGTGATAAATTGTAATTTGCCATAGTATTCTTGTTTTTAGTTTATTCGTTTGTTTCCGCTTGCAGGCGGTAAGGTTCGTTGGAGTAGAGGTGAACACCCTCGCTATCATCAAGCCCGACAATGGTTTCGGGAACGAGAGAGCCATCTTGGTAGGTGACTGCGGTGATTGGATCGTTGGCACGGAAGGAGAGCGAGAAGATAACCCTCGCCCAATCATCCCCCGTAGCGAAGTCCTCAACGGAGCCTCCCATATACTGCACACCCCGCTTTCCGAAGTCAGTCCACGAATCCAACACCATTAGGGGATTACCCGCAAGGAAGGTGCGTAGAGAGAGCATCTGTGTGAGAAGAATATCCTCTGCGGACAAACCCCCGTTGGCGTAGGCTTTCATATAGAACCCCACGGAGAAGTCTATCGGCTGGAAATGGGCGGGTGCGAAACCGATACTCCCGTCCTCCTGAGGCGTGTCCTCACGGAAGGCGGGCTTGGCATTCGGCATTACGGGCGGTTGTTCAAGGCGGGCAACCGCACCCCACTCCGTTGCGGTGTCTTTCGCAACACCGCTTGTACCTTGCACATAGAAAGGCTTGTAGTCGGCTATGGAAGGAACGAAGGGCGAAGGGTAGGTGGATGCGGAGTAGGGAACTATTGCACCGCTACTGAATCCCATCCTCTGCGTGGGCGCATCGCAGATGAACTGCACGGAGAAGATGTAACCGAGCCTTGCGCCTCCTTGCCAATAGTCGGCTTGGGTGAACCCCACATAGCGGACTTTATTCAACCCGATTCCCGTATAGGCATCGTAGGTGGAGAAGTAACCCCCTCGCACCATATCCACGAAACGCCCGAATTGTTGCCGAACCTGCCTTGCTGCGGTGAGTGAGGGGAGGTCACGGGATAGGATGATGAAGTCGAAAGAGAACTCAAGGGGTTGGAGTTTCTGCCCTGTGCCGATGTATTCCGCTACCCCGTCCTCGTCCTTCCAATCCACCGAGTAGCGGGGCTTGGGGTCGGGGAACACGGGATAGGGGTTGCCTTTGGCTATCATACCCCACTTCGCTGCGGTGTCGGAAGCGGTGGTTTCGCCTTCCATCTGGAGATAGAACGGCTTGTAGTCGGGTATGTTTGGCAAGTAGGGCATATACAAAAATATGCAGTTGAGTGAATAATTCACTCAAAAGTGTTCACAATAATTCATTTTAGGTAGCCGATGGCACATTCAGCCTTTCCCGCAAGGTCACTCCCACTACGGGTATGCTGCTATCCCCTTCGGCTATGGTTACGGAATCTATGAGTATGTATTCGGTAGCACCGCCCGTGATTTCGGCATCGTTCAGCTCCATAAACATCCCCGCCTTCGGCATCACCGCATCCCCGTCCGCAAGGAAAGCGGAATCCACTTCGGGGGTGTAGAGCCATTTGGGGGATGAGTTCAGCGCATAGTAGGACTGCGCTGCGGCAAGGAGCCTGCCCGCCGCCGCTTGAATATACAACTCCGGCATTGCAATCCCAAGAATAACGAACTTGTCGCCCGCTTCTATTGGGTAAGCAGAGTTCGGGAAATACTGCGAAAGGGATTCATCATATTGGCGGTTGAGCGAAAGGATTATTCCGTTGTGGTTATCAAAAGAACAGGCCGTTACCTCAAACTCCCTTCCAGCGCACATTCCGCTTGTCATTGCGATCCGCACTTTCCCATCAGTAGAGAGAATGTCCGTAAGGTCATAACCGAAGGGCGGGATATGTAGACGGAAATTCGTGAGCAGGGGAGCATTGATGGTGAACACATAGTCGCCCGCAACATCAAAATATATCGTTATGGGGCTACCGCCCGTCACTACGGAATAGTTGAGTGTCACCGCAAGCGACATTGTTATCTGCCCCGCATCAATGGTGGATGCCTCTATGACACCATCGGCAAAGAGGGAGAGAATGTTTTTGGTTAGGCTCATAGAAAGCGCATCATTACTCACCACAAGCACATTGTCTGCGGTGGATGCCCTTGTTGTCATTCTCTGCACTCCATTCTCGCGCCATTGTATAATGATAAAGGCATAGCCGGATGTGAAGGTAAGGCCGCCACTCTGCGTAATGCCGAGAACGGCATTACGGATTATGGGATAAATCTCCGCGTCGGAAATGGAAGATGGAAGGGTAAATGTCTTGGAAACATTCAGCGAGGTCTGCCCCGTTGTTCCGGCTACGGGGCTTGACAGTACCCTTGATGCCGTTCCGCCCGTGCTGTTCGTGGACTTGAAGAACGCGCCCCTTCCGTTATCTCCGGCAAGGCCGGTATCAAAGGTGGTTACGCCACTATCGGCTATGTTCGGATAAACCGCAAGCACCTCATCTAACGGCTGGTTTCCAGACCAATACTCGTTATCTGGAAGATAGTCAATCACACCACCCTCGCGGTCAAAAAGCCACACATCATTAACATCCATCCCCTTTATCGTGGGATAAATATCTCCGTTTTCCTCGTTGTTGAAGTATATCTTACGGGGAATCATTCCAAGCGCATTTACGATTGCGGAATCTTCCACAAACGCCTTCTTCGCATCGGGAAGATTCTGCCCCGAATCTTCATCGTAGGTCATTCCCCATTCGGATATGGGTATCATCACATTCGGAATATCCACCGAATCGGCAGAAATAATCTCTTGTGAATTATAGTAGCGAAGTGGCATATTGCGGTCACTCCCGTAGGCGTAGAGCCTGGTGCAGAGTTTGTCCTTGTTGGTGATGTATTTCTTGAGTGAGATAAGCCCACCGCCCTTTCCGTACACGAAGGGGCCGGTAGTGTTGTCTGCGGTGCGGATGTTGGGCGCACCGAAGATTATCTGGTGTTCATCCCCCTCGTCATCATAGTTGTATATCCATCCCACGCCTTTGAAAATATCGGCAATCTGGTTGCAGGCATCGAGGATGCTCTGCCCCGATATTGGAAACTCTTTCGGCTCGTTGGCCACCGCAGCGAGGTCGGGATCGTTGTCAAACCCGTCCACCTTCTTGAACACCCAACTATTCGGAGAGGGAAAGTCATTGACGCAAGCGGTGAGGCGGTCAAGGATGCCTTGTAAGTCCTCATAGGTGGATGTGCTTTCGCGGGATGAGAAGAAATACTCCCCGCCATTCAGCACTTTGTCCGTAAAGATAAAGTTCTCAAGTTCGCGGGTCGCATCGTGGAACTGGATGCCCTGATAGTAGAACGCATCTCCCGCCTCGCCACTTCGTGCCTGTTTCTTCGGTTCGGGAACGGAGAATAGGGAGAAGGTCTGCCCGCGATACTCCACACTATCCCCAACCGCAAAGGCAATCGGGGTCGGGGAGTAGATGTTGAACTCAAGGTATGCGGGCTTTCCGTATGCCCCGTGATAGGTGGGGTAGCCGCTTGCGCGAACCACCCCGTAGGTATCTACTATATTGTACTTTGCCATAGTGCTATGCCGTTTGTACGCGGACTGCGGGCAGACCGCTTTCGGGAGTGATTATGCTCCGCAGTTCGGAGAGGATTGCATTGGTGTTGGCCGCAAGGTTGGCGGTGTGAGCCTCTATCTGCGTGAGGTATTCGGTGTAGGAAGGTGCAGACCCCGCACCCACATACTCGCGGACAAGAGCGAGGATTTCTGCCCGTTGGGAGTTCCCTGCGGCTACATCGGCACGGATGCCGTTTATGTAGGCGGCAAGTAGGTTGGCGGTATCTTCGGTGATGGATTTGATGCCGTTGCCGAGAGAGGATTCCGCACTTGATTCGTTGCCGTTCAGGTAGGGAACGAGAGGGGAGAGGATTTCCTGAATCTGGGGAGCCATTGCCTGAATCCTTGCCATACCATCGGCAACCTTCCCCATAGCACCCTCTACATCGCCGCTACCAACGAGGGCGTTGAGTTCGTTCTTGAAGTCGGGGGTCAGCACGGAATCTATGAGGGTGGACTGAACGAGCATCTTCGCATACCGCTTCGCCACATCGTCAAGAATGTCCGCATAGTCAAGGGCGGCATCACCCGCAGTAGCCCACGATTCCACAATCGCATCTGCGGCAGAGGATGCCAAATCCCCGAAGATGGATTGCGTGACTTCATCAAGGGTTTCAAGGGCGGCTTTGTATTCCTCCGCATAGACAATGGCTTCTTCCATCCATTGCCTATCCTTGCTGCCGAGTTTATCGTAGGTGTCAAGGATGGCTTGGAGTGCTTCGGAGTTGATGATGCCGTTCTCGTTATAGAGTTCGTATCCGAGTTGCGATGCCACATCACCAAGAGTTCGCACTTGGTCGGCAAACAGGCTTGAAACCTCCTTGTTTCCTGTCCGCGCCCTAACAAGCCAACCGAAGGCGTTGCTTATCCAACTCTTGTCCGCAGTCTTTATGTTCGTGCCCGCGTTTATCTTTGCGGTTGCGGTTTGCAGTTTCTCAAGGGCTTTGGTGGCCACCTCTGCGGAAGAACGGATCTTTTGCAGTCCGTTTTCCCCGAAGAAGCCATCACCGCTACCGAGGATGGAGTTCATATCCTTCGCCCACTTCTGCACTTGTGCGGATGAAATCCTATTTTGCAGTTCCTCCATATAGGTCAAGTCCTCAAGGAGAACCTTGCCGATATAGACCACGCCCGCAACAATGCCACCTACCCAACCGCCTTGCGAGAATCCTTGCGCTACGGAACTTGCAAGACCGGAAATCTCATTGATTGCCTCACCAAGACCTTTCGCAAACTCGTTCCCGCCAGCCTCGCCATAGGCAACAAGCGAGTCGGCAAGGTCGGCTATGCCCTTTGCGAGAATCTTGAAGTGCTGGGCGAGTGCGCCAGCCGCCTCTGCGGTCTTTTCCTTCCGCATCTTCTCAAAGGTCTTTTGCAAGTCCTCAAGGGTGAGCTGTCCGTTCTTTATCTTCTCAAGGGTGTCGGCATCCAGGTCTTTCGCGGTCAGTTCAAGGTCTTTGAGTTCCCTGATTATGTCCGCTATGCTGAATACCGACTTATTCTTATACCCCTTCATCGAGAGGTGCGAGGTCTTATCCTTAAAGACTACGGCGGCAAGTTTGTCTATCTGCGACTGCGAGAGGGGTTCTACGGCCTTGTTCTCCTTGCCCGCTTCCGCAAGTTCCTTGAGAGCCTTCGCAAGACCTTCGTTTCCGAGAGAAAGGGCGAGGTTGCGGTATGCTTCGGGGTCAATCCCTTTCAGTTTCTCAAGTTGCTCCGTTATAGCCTTGTCAAAGTCCGCAGTCTTTATAATGTCTGCAAAGTCGGGGAAGATGTTGAGTAGGAACTTCTCTGCCTCGCCGCCACTCATCCCCGCTTTCGCAAGGTCATCGTAGGCGTTCTTGAAGGTGCGGAGAAGGTTGATTTGGTTCTCTATGGCTCTGGTAGCGGAATTGTCGGTGGTGGTTCTCCATCCTTTTGGATTCCACGGCGCACTTTCGCTGCCGGGGGCGGCTATCGCGGATTGTATTGGCTTTTGCTCGCCGAACATCGCATTGAGCCGTTCAATACCCTTGTCGTAGGCGGCTTTGGCGGCTCCGTATTGGCCTATCAGTTGCTGAATGGCATTGTAGGTGACGGATAGTCCGTTCATCCCATAGGTGGTCATTGCCACCGCAGTTCCCGAAAGGTCAAACTTGGACTTATCCCCACGGATATAATCCATCAGTTCGCCCGCGAGTTCGGGGTCGCCCTTCGCTATCTTCGTTACCCTCTTGGCTATCTTGTCTTGAGCCTTGAAGAACTCATCCTCAAGGGATTTGCTACCTTCCGAGAGGAATCGGGCTTTCGTTGCCTTCTCTATTGAGGTTGCAAGGTTATCATATACACCCACAAGGTCGCCTGCGGCAATCTTCTCCTTATCCATATCGGAAAGGTATTGCCCATATCCCCTTATCAGCGCATCCTTAACGGTGTTGTAGTCCTTCGTTCCTTTCTCAAGGCGGGAGAGTTCATCCACAAGGCGTTTCGCGCCCTCTTTCTCCTTTGTAACCGATGCGGTGTAGTCGTTGCTTGCTTTGGTGACAATCTTCTCTTGTGCGCTTGCTTTGTCAAAAGCCCGCGACACCTCATAGATGCCTACGGCAAGGGCTGCGAAGGCGGCTATGGCAAGACCGAGGGGATTAGTGAGCGCACCCGTGGCGGCACCAAAGGCGGCTTGAGCTGCGGTAGCGGCCTTCACGCCCTTTGTGAGCAGACTGATATACTCCACAAACTTGCCTACCATAGCGAGTTTGCTTGCGCTCCAAGCAATAGCGGCAACTGCGGCATAGGCACCGATGCCCGCCACAAGCGGAGCAAGGAGTTTCACGATGAAGTCTATGTGCGATGCGAGGGCGGTCACAATATCCACCGCGCCTTTCAGCACCGTAGAGTTAGAGTTGCCTATATCGTAGAGGGCTTGCTGCCACACATCGCGGAGCTTCCCAATCTTTCCTTGCAAGGTCTGTACAAGCACCTCTTGCATATTGTAGAACTTGCCGCCTTCGGAAGTCATATCGCGGAAGGCTTGCTCCACCATCTCAAAAGGAATCTCCTTCTTGGAAATGCGGGAGAACACCTCGCTCAACGCAATAGCCTTGCCTTCCGTGCGGGAGAGCTGGTCTGCAAGGGATTGGAGCAACGGCACACCGGCCTCCGTGAACTGACGGAGTTCCGTGCCTTTCAGCACCCCAGCCGCCTTGACCTGGCCATAGGCGAGGATGATGCGCCCCATATCCACACCAAGACCCGCAGACACATCGGCAAGCATCTTCTCCGTTTCAACAAGTTTGTCTGCATCTATGTTGAAGGCGGTGAGTTGCTTTGCGTACTTGGTGAGTTCCTGGAAGGTATAGGGGGATTCAAGTGCGCTCTGGCGCAAGGTGGAGAAAATCTGGTCTGCGGTTTCCGCACTACCGAGCATAGATGTGAGTGCCATCTTCTGCACCTCAAACTCGCCCGTGACACGGATAAGGGATGAGAGGAATTTCTCTACGCCACGCACGGAGAAGTATGCGCCCGCAAGCGATCCAAGTTCACGGAGAATCCCTGATTGGGTTTTGTATTCCGAAGAAAGGTCTTTGGCGGTGTCCTTTGCCTTTTTCGTTTCATCCTTAACCTTTTTCATTCCATCCCCAACATCTGCCACATCCTTCTTGGTTTCGGTCTTGATAATCTTGATGCCGCTACCAATGTCCTTCTTGAAGTCAAGGATTTTGGAGAGTTCGGTGTTGAACTGCGTGGCGAGATCTATATCCTCCTTTATCTTCGCCCGAAACTTGTCATCGGTAAGGATGACCTCAAAATTAAGGTTGTCTATTGTTCCGTCAGCCATATATGCTATTGCTTTCTAAAAAGTTCATCAACCGTATAGGGTTCGCGCCCTTCCGCTTTCGCCCTGCGCCTCGCAAGGGCTTTCTCCACCGCCTTCTGCTGCAACTCAAATGCGGGGTCGTCCGCACGAACTCTGGGTGC
>JAEEGL017322435.1_pt1 | contig 13505 bp, 9 predicted proteins | sample 9134231 | NCBI WGS metagenome assembly JAEEGL01 (sample SAMN16246548, study PRJNA631951) | gut metagenome | biome: gut microbiome; feature: rumen; material: fiber-attached | host: Bos | place: Iran: Karaj | collected 2018-10
AAAGAGACTTACGACAAGTTGAAAGACACGATGGAAGTCGCAGATTTGGTGAAGTTTGCCAAATATTCCGCATCGACCCTCGAAAGCGATACGGCTTTGACCAGCATGACGGAATTCGTCAATGAGAGTTACGAGTATTATCAAAAGACAATGTCGCCGTCTGCGTCCTCGCAGACGGAAACTGACTGCGGAACGCAGTCAGCAACAGTGGGAAAGGAGGAGGTGAAAGATGTTTGAAAACGTTGAATTTGCGAATCCTAAGCTGCTGTGGCTCTTGCTGTTGATACCAGCACTCATTATTTGGTACGTGTTGCGCCACAAGAAACAAGAAGCCTCGCTGAACTTCTCCGACTTGAAGGGAATGGCCAAACTGCCCAAGACTTGGAAAGCCTACCTTCGTCACCTGCTTTTCGCGCTGAAAATGATGGCTTTAGGTTTGCTCATCGTGGCTTTGGCAAGGCCGCAAAGTTCATCGACCAACTCGACTTCCAACATCGAAGGTATTGACATTGTGATGGCGATGGACGTTTCAGGCTCCATGCTGGCTCGCGACCTTAAGCCCGACCGTTTGACCGCCGCCAAGAATGTGGCCTCCGACTTCGTGAAAGACCGCCCCGGCGACCGCATGGGTTTGGTCATTTTCTCGGGTGAGACTTTTACCCAAGTGCCGCTGACCACCGACCACGGCGTGATGCTCAACATGCTGGCCGAAATGAAAAATGGCCTCATCGACGATGGCACCGCCATTGGCGATGGACTGGCCACGGCCGTCAGCCGACTCAAGGACAGTGAAGCCATTTCCAAGGTGGTCATTCTGCTGACCGATGGTATGAATAATGCCGGTTCCGTTGACCCCTATACCGCAGCTGAAATCGCCAAGTTGTATGGCATCCGTGTCTACACCATCGGCGTGGGATCCTACGGCATGGCGCCAATGCCCATGCAAACTCCTTTTGGCGGCACGGTCATACAACAAGTCAAGGTTGAGATTGACGAGAAACTGCTCACCACCATCGCCAACTCGACAGGTGGCAAGTATTTCCGCGCCAACAACAACCAAAAGCTGGACGAAATCTATCAGGAAATCGACAAGCTGGAACGCTCCAAAATCGAGGTGACGGAGTTCCGCCGCCTTCACGAGGAATTTTATCCGCTCGTGGCATGGGCTTTGGTCTTGTTGCTGCTCGAATTCCTGTTGCGTAAGACTATTTTCAGAACTTTAACCGATTAAAGCCATGGAAGATGTATTGCGATTTGAACACCCTGAATACCTTTACGGACTGATTATCATTCCGTTACTGATATTGATTTACATTGCCTTCCGCATCGGGCAGAAGCGCCGTTTCGAGCGTTTCGCCCAAATCGGGATGCGTGAACAGTTGGTGCCGACTTATTCCACCCGTCGCGCCAATTTCAAGTTCGTCATTTTCCTTTTCGTCATTGCCTGCTCGATTTTGGCTTTGGCCAACTTGCAGAGTGGCAGCAAGATGGAAGAGGTGAAGCGCGAAGGCATTGACCTTTATATTGCTGTCGACGTTTCCAATTCGATGAACGCCGAAGACATCGTGCCGAGCCGTATGGAACGCTCGAAACAGGCCATCAACAAACTCATTTCCGAGATGAAGGGCGATCGCATCGGCGTGATTGTCTTTGCTGACAAGGCTTTTGTGCAACTGCCCATCACCACCGACTATTCGGCGGCGCGTATGTTCCTCTCGACCATCAACACGAGCCTTGTGGCCTCGCAAGGTACGGCCATTGCGGAGGCTATCAATCTGGCACTCAAGTCGTTCCCCGATGAAGCGCACAGCCGTGCCATCGTCATCATTTCCGACGGTGAAGACCACGAGAACGATGCCGCCGTGAAAGCCGCACAAGAGGCCGCCAAACAAGGCGTGCATATATATACAATAGGTATGGGTCTTGCCGACGGTGCCCCCATTCCGGAATACAACCAATACGGCCATCAAATTGGCTATCGCAAAGACCGCAATGGCAACACCATCATCACCCGTTTGGATGAGCAGATGTTGCAGAAGATTGCGGCAGCGGGCAACGGCATTTATGTCCGTGCCAGCAATTCCAACGTGGGTTTGGAGAAGATTTACGAAGATATCAACAAACTCGACAAGACCGAAATCGATGCCAAGGTTTTCACCGACTATGAGGATCAGTTCCAATGGTTTGTGGCGGCGGCCATCGTCCTTTTGCTGATGGAAATCTTCATTTCGTCGGGCAAACGTGGCTGGGAGAAGAAGTTTAACATTTTTGAGAAGAAAGATGAAAAGGTTCAGTAAATATCTAATAGTCATTGCTTTGCTGTGTTCCGCTCTTTCTGTTTCGGCGCAGAGCGATGAAAAGGCCATCCGCCGAGGCAACCGCAACTACAAAAGCGGCAACTACGAGCAGGCCATCGAGAATTACAAGAAAGCCTTGGAAATCAGACCGAACAATGCTAAGGCGCAGTTCAATTTGGGCGATGTGTATTATGCCAAGCAGTCTTACGACACGGCTTACAAGGAGTTTCAGAAGGTGCTTGAACTTTCGCCCGATGTCAAACTGAAGTCGGACGTGGTTTTCAACATGGGCAACTGCCTCCTCGCACAGGAAAAGTATTACGACGCCTTTAATATATATAAGGTGTCGCTGAAACTGAATCCCGAGAACGCAAACGCCTTGTACAACCTCGAATATTGTCGTGCGCATTTGGTCAAAAGCCAGATTTGGGTGGTGCAGCCCGAACACGGTAGGGTAGAAACCAACGAAATGAAGCCTTCAACGGGCAGCGTGTCACCTTGAAGGCGCAACCCGACGAGGATTATGCCTTGTCGAGATATGTCGTGGTTCGCGCTGACAATCAGGAGGTAACGGTAGATGTGAGTGGTAGCAGTTTCATCATGCCGAAGTTCAATGTGTTGGTATCGGCTGAGTTCAAGCAGGCGCACAAGATTGAGATTGAGAAAAACATCAAGAATGGAACGGTACAGGCCGACAAACAGAAAGCCATTGAAGGCCAGCAAGTTGTGCTGAAAGGCATCGGCAAAGACGGTTATATGGTCGACAAGTTCACGGTTTACAAGACGGGCAGCCGCAACGACACGGTACCTGTCAACGATACGGTGTTCCAAATGCCTGATTTTGATGTGACGGTGACGGCCACTTTCCGTACCGCGCTGAAAGTCAGCATTGATAGCGTTTCCAATGGAACCATTTCAGTGACGGATAGTTTGGTCAAGCCCGGACAAAATGTCGCGGTCATTGTGAAGCCTGATAAGGGTTTCCAACTCGGCGACTTGCGCGTGGTCAGCCAAAAGGATGCCACTGAGTCGGCACCCGTTTCGGATGACAATGTTTTCCAGATGATTGACAGCGATGTGACGGTGAAGGCTGAGTTTGTGGAGGCGACCAATTATTACAAGGTGAACGCCGACACCACTTTGAAGGGCGGTCATGTCCTCATCGACCAACCCGAAGCCACGCGCCGCGAGACGGTAACTTTGCGCAACGCGCCCGAGCCGGGCTATCAGTTCAAGGAGTATGTCATCCATCAGGTGGGCGACACCTTGATAAAGGTGCAGCCGTTGGGCAATTTCTTCACCATGCCCGATTTCGATGTGGATGTTTCGGCCATCTTCGAGAAGAGCGAAGGTCAGGACCAGCAGCAACAGCAGCAGAATCAGGATCAACAGCAACAAGACCAGCAAGATCAAGAGCAACAACAAGACCAACAGCAGCAGAATCAAGACCAGCAGCAACAGCAGCAAAACCAGCAGCAGCAAAGCCAGCAAATGTCGAAAGAGGATGCCCAGCGCATGTTGGATGCCCTTGAGAATCAGGAGAAAAAGACGATGGAGAAGGTCAACGAACAGAAAGTGAGACAACAACCTAAGAAGAAGAGCGACAAAGACTGGTAATGTTTAGGTAGGAGGTAGGAAGTAGGAGGTAGGAAGTATGAGGTAGGAATGGGGGAGGCTTGTGTGAACCCCGTAGGGGTGAAAGAACAATAGGCAGGCGGTGTAAACCCCTGCACTAAATAAAACGATACCAATCGGTAATGCGGCAGGCGGTGTAAACCCCAGCCGACAAAAAAGGTAAAAAATTATGTATTTTTGCAACCCGAAAGAAAGAATTGACAAATATGAATAAACGAATCATTTTGTTTTTGATGCTATGCCCGTTGTGGCTTTGGGCGCAAGACGACCCCACCCTGACCGTTTCCTCCAAGAAGCAAGTCATGGTGGGCGAGCGTTTCCAAGTGGTTTTCGAGGCCAATGCCGAGGGCAAGAATTTCCAAGCGCCTTCGTTTGAGGGCTTTACTGTGGTGGGCGGTCCGTTCACCTCGTCGAGTTCGAGTTTCTCGATGGTCAACGGCTCGATGTCGCACACGGTCAGGTGTACTTACACCTTCGCTTTGCAAGCCTATCAGGAGGGCACTTTCCATGTCGGCTCCGCCACTTTGACTGTGAAAGGCAAAAAGATCAGCAGCGAGCCTTTCGACATTAAAGTCATCCCCGACGATGGCAGCCATGCAGCGCCTTCGGGCGGAGGTTCGTCTTCGGGTCAAGGACAGTCGCAGCAAAACACAAGCGACCCACAAGTCAGCGGCAAGGATTTGTTTATCAGAGTGATACCTTCAAAAAAGTCGGCTTATGTCGGCGAGCAAGTCGTGTTGACCTATAAACTTTACACCAAAGTTCCCGTTTCGTCGCTTTCGGTGGAGCGGATGCCGTCTTACGCCGGTTTCTGGACCAAGGACATCACCGACAACAACGGCGGCTCGTTGCGCCAAACCAGTGAATACATCAACGGTATTGAGTACACAGCGGCTGAGATTCAGAAGATTGTGGTCGTTCCGCAACGCTCTGGCACCCTTCCCATCGACCCGATGATTATCGAGTGCATCGCGCAAATCAGGACGGAAAGCAACCGCCAGCGCAGCATGGACCCGTTTGAGGCGTTCTTCAACGACCCGTTCTTCAACCGCAACATTGCCAATGTGAGGAAGGAACTCACCTCGCAGACTCTCAATTTGGAGGTGAAAAGTCTGCCCGAAAATGGCAAGCCTGCATCGTTTGCAGGTGCCGTGGGCAACTTCAACTTCAAGTCGGAAATCGACAAGACCGAACTGAGCACCAACGAGGCTTTCACTTTGACTTTGACCGTTTCAGGCACGGGCAATGTGGAACTGTTGCAAATGCCTACGCCGGTCTTCCCGCCTGATTTTGAGGTGTATGACCCCAAAATTACGATGAATGTGAACAACAATGCCAACGGCCTTTCGGGAACGAAAAAGGCTGAATATTTGGTGATTCCGCGCAGAGCGGGCAGTTTCACCGTACCTGCCGTGGAGTTCTCGTATTTCGACCCTTCGAAAGGTGCTTACCAAACGTTGTCGTCGCAGCCTTACGAAATCAAGGTGGAAAAAGGCAAGGGTGGCGACGAAGGCAGTAGCGGTGGCATCTATGCCTCCAACCAAGAGGGCATCAAGTATTTGGGCAGCGACATTCGCCACATTATGACGGGCAATGCGCACTTGAAGCCTATGCACACGGTGTTTTTCGGCTCGGCGGCTTATTTTGTTGTGCTCCTCGTACTGTTGGTGCTGTTTGTCATTTTGCTGTTCGTGCTGAAAAAACGCGAGCAATTGAGCCAAGACACAGCGGCCAACCGCAACCGCAAGGCTGACAAGGTGGCGCGTGGCCGACTGAAGAGTGCCGCACAATTCCTGAAGGCCAAAGACCAAGACAAGTTCTATGTGGAAATGTCGCAGGCCTTGTGGGGCTACATTGCCGACAAGTTGGGCATTGAGCGTTCCAAGTTGTCGATGGACACGGTGAACGAGACCATGAAAGCCAAGAATGTGCCTGATGAGTTGACACAACAGTTCATTGATACGCTCAACAGTTGCGAGTTCGCCCGATTTGCCCCCGGCAGTGCCGAGGCGAAGATGGACGACCTCTACCAGCGAGGCATCGACGTGATTTCTAAAGCGGAAAAAGTTTTGTAAAATGGAAAGGAAAACAACAATGAAACGATACACCTTATTAATATGTCTTCTCGCCGTGATGAGTTTGGGTAGAGTTTGTGCCCAAGAAAACAGCGAAGAATGGTTCAATCAGGCCAATGCCGCCTACAACGCGGGCAACTACGAATCGGCTATGACACTCTATGAACAGATTCTGGCTTCCGAGGTGGAATCGGTGCCGCTCTATTTCAACATGGGCAACACCTATTACAAGATGCGCGAGTATCCGATGGCCATCTATTATTATGAAAAAGCCCTGAAACTCGACCCCTCAAACGAGGAAGTGCAAACCAACCTCTCCATTGCCAACCAAGCCATTGTCGACAAGATTGAGCCTGTGCCTCAGTCGTTTATCGTCAGGGGATGGCAAAATGCAAGGGCATCGCTTTCAGGCGACCAATGGGCATGGTGTTCTATCCTGGCCTTTGCCTTGCTGCTCTTCGCTTTGTTCCTTTTCTTGCGCTCGCGCAGGATGGGGCTGAGGAAGTTGGGCTTCTTCGCGGGCCTTGTTTTCCTGTTGGTTTTCGGACTGTCGGTTGTCTTTGCCATGCAATTGAAGCAAGCCTCTGAAAATCAAGACCAAGCCATCATCATGTCCCCAACTGTGACCGTGAAAAGTACGCCGAATGAAATCAGCGTCGATTTGTTTGTGCTGCACGAGGGCACCAAAGTCGACATTCTTGAGACCAATGAGGGATGGAGCAAAATCAGGATTGCAAATGGTAGTGTCGGATGGCTTCAAGCCGATTTCATGCGCCCTTTTTGACGCTTAAACAGACCAAATTGCCATTTTTTTTGAGAAAAAATGATTTTTTTTTCGACTTTTTGTAATACCTTTCAGATAAAGTCCTATATTTGCAGACCATATCTTTGGTAAAATAGAATAATAATCAAAACGAAAACGCTTATCAAACAGATAGTTAATTAAATTTCGTGATATGAAAAAGAGATTTTTACCTTTCATGATGGCAGTTTTGGTCCTCGGCCAGTTCGCCATCGCTGACAACGGCGGTCACTATGTGCCGCGCACGCAATCTACTATGAACGCGGAGAACTTCATGGGAAGCCTTCGCGCCAACCAAAACACGGGCTTGATTGACCCCGCCGACATGTTCAGGGCAATGCAGGCCTCGGCAACGAGAAATGCGGCTGACGATCCGCTGTATTGGATTAGCATGGGTCCCGACAACATGGGCGGTCAGACCACAGCCATTCTGTATGACAACACCCCCAATGCACAAGGCAATCCTAACGGTGTGGTTTACATCGGCTCAATGGGTGGTGGTGTCTACAAAACCTACAACTACGGTGTGACCTGGCATCAAGTTGGCAATCAAGACCTGCTGGTCAGTTGCATGGCCCAGGATGCCGATGGTGTCATTTATGTTGGTACGGGTGATGGTGGCTCTGCCGCTACCTACAATGGTCTCGACCAGCAAGGTTATGACAACAGTTTCATCGGCACCGGCATTTATGCCATTGATGCCAAAAACAATGATGCCATGAGGCAAGTGGTGGCTCCTACCGCCGACGAATGGCTCTTCATCAACGACATCGCCATTGCTGGTAACTACCTCTTGGCTTCCACCAACGAAGGCCTCAAGTATTCCACCGACAAGGGCCAGACTTGGCAAGTTGCCGTTGAAGGTGTTGGTGGACAGATTCGAATCGGTAAAGACAACACCATCGTTGCCGCCGTCGACCAACAGATTTATATTGGTAGTGATGTCAACAATCTGGTTTGCCATTCCAACACTGCTGCTACCGCAGTGAGCGATAGCACGGGTATCATCCTTATCCCCAAGGCCAACGCCGTGCTTGATGTTGCCATTTCCACGGTTCTTGATTCAGTGACCAATACAAATCATAATGTCATCTACGCCGGTTGTATCAATGCTGACGGCAACCATGCTGGCATCTATGTTTCCGAAAACAATGGTACGACTTGGACAGTGGCTCTGCCTGCCGTGACCAATGCCCAAGGCCACTCGGTGTATGGCGGTTATGGTACCGCCAATCATGGCCTCGTGATTGACCCCAAAAACTCGGGCATCGTTTATGTTCTGGGTTATTACCTCTGGACGATAACCAAGCCCGCTGATGATGGATATTACATCACTACGCAGGTTACTCCCGACATCTATTATTATACGCTTTCTTACCTCCATGTTGGCCTGCACACCATGGCGTTCAATCCTAACAATCCTCAAGAGTTTTATGTGGGTACCGATGGTGGTGTCTATAAATTTGGTAAAGTTACTGGCGACTCATACGGCTTCCTCAATTGCAATAGGAACTATATCACTGCCCGTATGTTCAATGTGGGCTTTAGTGGTAAGGATACCCGCGTTTTGGCCGCCGGTCTCGACCACGGCACCGTGCTGATTGAAGGCGATGAGAATGCCAACAACTTGGGCACTGGTATTTGGATTAATCCCGGTGGACAAAACGAAGGATTATACAACGAAGACGCTCAAGCTGGTCCTTGCGCTATTTCTTGCATTAACCCGAAGACCGTTTTTGTGACCACTAAGGGCGGTGACCACCTGTATCGTTCCCAAACTGCCGGTGCCGACTGGGTTTCGACTAACTTCACCTCCAGCGGTAGTATTTCCATCAGCACCTCCTCTTTCCGTCTGCCTATCCTGCTTTACGAAAAGTATGACGATGCCCTGAATCCTGAAACGGTGTGGTTCTATGCTGAGGAAGACTATCAGAGCGGTGCTACAGTGCAAGTGATGAGCAAGAACAACTTCCCGTTCAACTACACTTTGACTGCTCCTTTGGCCAACGGCGATTCCATTGAGGTTCATGACCCCGTTTCTGCCAAGTTCTTTGTTTCTCTCACCGACGCTCTTTATATGACCCGCACGCCTTTGATTTTCTCGGTGGAAGCACAATGGTACAAGGTTGCTGACAAGGCTCATGCCGGTTTTGCTGGCGAACCCCTCTCCATGGCTATCTCAGCTGACGGCGACAATATGTTCGTTGGAATGAAGAACGGTAAATTCTTCCGCGTTTCCAACCTGAACACGGTTCTTGACGATGCTACAGGCTCCATCACCGACTCTTTGTTCCAAGTGACCACTACTGAAATTACCCTGCCCATGAGCGGCCAATGTGTGACCTCTGTCGCCGTTGATCCGCGCGACCCGAACAAGGTCATCGTGACTTGCGGCAACTATGGCAACGACAACTATGTGTTCTATTCGACCAACGCTTTGGCCGACGAACCCGTGTTTGTCACGAAGCAGGCCAACCTGCCCAAGATGCCTGTCTATTCTTCATTGATTGAAAGAGAAACTGGCGATGTTATTCTCGGTACCGAGCGTGGTATCTACAGAACCGACAACATCAATACCCCCAATTGGGTTGCCGATGGTCAGATGATGGGCGAAGTGCCGGTTATGGAACTGAAGCAGCAACTCCTCTTCCATGAGGACGAACAGACTATGAATGTAACCGATGAAGGCACATTCATTACCGACTATCCCGGTGTCCACAATACGGGTGTCATCTATGCCGCCACCTACGGTAGAGGTGTGTTCCGCTGCGAGAACTATAAGCAAGACTTTATTGGTGTTCCCGAGAATCAAGTTGTGGAGCAAGCCAATGTGAGTATGTATCCCAATCCTGTATGCGGTCAGGCCACATTGAGTTTTGAACTCAAGCAAAGCGCCAATGTCGGCTATCAAGTCTTTGACATGATGGGTCGCATGGTGATGAATCGCAACTTGGGTCGCATGAACGAAGGTTCGCACCAAGTCAACATGAACGCCGAGAACCTCAGCACAGGTTCCTACATCCTTCGTTTCACCGAGGGTGTCAGCAACACTTGCGTAAAGTTCGTGGTGTACTAAAAAATAATTTTCAGGTCTTATTATTTGAAGGGCAATCTGCAAAGGTTGCCTTTCTTTTTGTATTTTTGCGGTATCATTATTGAAGCCATGAATATCAAGAAAATCAATAAAGTGCTGATTGCCAATAGGGGAGAGATTGCGGTGCGTATCATCAAGACCTTGCGCAAGTTGCACATTGCTTCCGTGGCCGTGTTTGCCGACAACGATGCCAACGCCTTGCACCGCCGTTTGGCTGACGAGGCTTGTCCTTTAGGTAGCGGAGCATTGAAGGATACCTACCTGAATGTCAAGAGAATAGTTGATGCGGCTTTGGATGCGGGTGCAGATGCTATTCATCCGGGCTATGGTTTCCTCTCCGAAAGTCCTGAATTGGTTGAGGCTTGCGAGGCCAACAATTTGATTTTCATTGGTCCCGATGCCCGGTCCATGAGGCTGATGGGCAATAAGATTGAAGCACGAAAAATGGCCGTCAAGCATGGTATTCCCGTCACTTTCGGCATGATGGGCAGCCATGAGGAGATTTTGGAACAAGCCGACGCGCTTCCTTATCCTATTTTAATAAAGGCAGCAGCAGGCGGTGGCGGCAAGGGAATGCACATCGTTTGGGAAAAAAGCGACCTGAAAAATGAAATGGAGCGTGCCTCTCGTGAGGCGGAAAAATACTTCGGTGACGGTACCGTTTTCATCGAGCAATACGTTGAAAATCCGCGCCATATCGAGGTTCAAGTGCTGGCCGATCATCATGGGAATGTGATTCATCTGCACGAGCGTGAATGTACCATCCAACGCCGTTACCAGAAAATCATTGAGGAATCTCCCTCGCCGACTTTGACGGAAGAAAAGCGGCAACAGATTTGCGAAACGGCAGTCAAGTTGTGCAAAGCCATCCATTATTGCAATGCGGGAACGGTGGAATTCCTTGTCGATAAAGACCTGAATTTCTATTTTTTGGAGATGAACACGCGTATTCAGGTGGAGCATGCTGCCACAGAAATGCGCACGGGCATTGACATAGTGGAAGAGCAGATTCGCATTGCGAGAGGGAAGGAGATGGGTTGGACGCAAGAGATGATTCAGCCTCAGGGTCATGCGATAGAGATGCGTATCTATGCCGAGAATCCTGAAAATGGTTTTCTGCCTACGCCTGGCAAGGTGACGGCTTACCATGAACCACAGGTGCGCGGTGCGAGAGTGGATAGTAGTATCAATGGAACTTGCACGATTTCAGAGGCTTATGACCCAATGATTGCCAAACTTATATGCCATGCCAAAGACCGTCAGAGTGCCATCGAAACGGCGCGTCATGCCTTGAAAGAATTCATTATTCAAGGTTTGACAACGAATAAAGCCTATCTTTGGGAAGTGATTAAGAATGAGGATTTTATCAACAACAAAATTGATACCTCGTTTTGCGCGACCCATCAAGAGGCACTGATTAAGGCTTTGAATGATAGCCGTAAGTATCAGAATATCAATGATATAGTTTCTGCGTTCCTTTTGTATGACTTTTGTAAGAAGCAGTTGGAACAACATCCTGAAAATGTCTGGGAAGAGATTGGTTATTGGCGCTATCACATGCAATTGACTGTGGATGTTGAGGGTCGGAAGGTTCCTGTCACCATCAATTCTGCTGAGGCGAGGAAGATTTCTGGCACGATAGAGGAGATGCCGTTTGCAGTGGAGTTTATCCAATATGATGACAAACAGCTGAAAATCATGCTGAATGGTCGCACAGAGACGGTCTATTGCTCGATCAATGACGAGCAGAAGACCATCGTCAATTTCCACGGCTTGAATTTTACTTGCTTCCGTACCGACCAACTAAACGATACGACCGATTACGCTTGCAAGGAAACGGTGAACGACAAGTCGCGTTTGGTGTCGCCCATGCCTGGCAAAGTTGTGAAAATCAACGTAAAGGAAGGCGATGAGGTGAAGGAAGGCTTGATAATGATGGTCGTGGAGGCGATGAAAATGGAGAACAACATTGTGGCCATTGGGAACGCCAAGGTGAAGAAAATCCTCGTTGCCGAAGGGCAGATGGTAGACAATAAAATGCAACTTTTAGAGTTGGAATCTTGAAATTAGAAATTTGAAATCCAGAAATATATGAACTTCGACTTGACAAACGAACAAGAAGCCCTGCGCCAGCGTGTGCGCGACTTCGCCGAACAGGAAGTGAAACCTGTGGCTCGCCAAAACGACGAAGACCAGCATTTCGATGTTGAACTGACCCTGAAAATGGCCGAATTAGGCCTTTTAGGCATGACCGTCCCGAAAGAATATGGCGGCCAAGGGCTTGACAATCTGAGTTATATCATCGCCGTGGAGGAATTGGCCCGTGTGGATGGCTCCACTGCCGCCACCATCGCCGCCGACAACTCATTGGGCATTGGCCCCATCAAGGACTATGGCACCGAGGAGCAAAAACAACGCTATCTGCCCCGCCTCTGCAAAGACCGTCTTTGGGGGTTCGGCCTGACTGAAGAAGACGCCGGCAGCGACTCGCGCGGCACCAAGACCACTGCCAAATATGACGGCACGCTGTGGCATCTCAATGGCTCCAAGATTTTCATCACCAATAGCGCGACACCTATTACATTAGGTACGACGGTGCAGGCCATTTCGGGCGAGAAGGATGGCAAACCGGAGTTCACTGCCCTGTTGGTGGAAAACAAGAAAGAAGGCTTTACGCAAACGCCCATGCACGACAAGATGATGTGGCGCGCCTCCAACACGGGCAAGCTCGTTTTCGAGGACGTGCACCTCGGCGACGACTGCATCCTCGGCAAGCCCGGCGAAGGCTCCCACATCATGCTCGCCACTTTGGATTCAGGCCGCCTGTCGATTGCCGCAATGGGATTGGGCTGTGCGCAAGGCGCCTACGAGATGGCCTTGGCCTACTCGAAGAAGCGCGTGCAGTTCGGCAAGCCCGTGAGCAAGTTCCAAGCCGTGGCCTTCAAGTTGGCCGATATGGCCGTGAAGATTGAGGCTGCCAGAAATCTGCTCTATCACGCCTGCTGGCTCAAGGACCAACACCGTCCCTTCGGGAAAGAGGCTGCGATGGCCAAGCTCTATTGTTCCGAGGTGGCTGCCGAAGTGTGCGACAACGCCGTTCAGGTGATGGGCGGTCACGGTCTGCTGAAGGAGTTCGACATGGAGCGTTTCTACCGCGACCAGCGCATCCTTCAAATCGGCGAAGGCACCTCCGAAATCCTCCGTTTGGTGATTTCGAGGGCCATTGGGTGCTGATTCTTGAATAGGAAAACTGTAAATTCCGTCAGTCAACTGACGCAATTTAGCTAAATTCCGTCAGTCAACTGACGGAATTTTTGTTTTTTGCTTGTTGGGAAGGAAGTTTGTACCACTCAATAAATAAAAAGAATTACGCGGAGTATATCTGACTTTTGCCTATCTTTGCGGCTCTATCTCACTTCAATTATGGATCTTAAATCTAAAGTTTTAAATTATACCAAAATGAAAATCAAACATTTAGTATTCGTAGCAGCATTGGCTATTGGTGCCACCGCCTGCGACAACAACAAGAAGCCTGAACAGACCGCCGAGCCTGTCAAGCAAGAAACGCATTTGTCGGACAAGTATGCCCAGTATACTTTGAC
>JAEEGL010002469.1_pt1 | contig 13504 bp, 27 predicted proteins | sample 9134231 | NCBI WGS metagenome assembly JAEEGL01 (sample SAMN16246548, study PRJNA631951) | gut metagenome | biome: gut microbiome; feature: rumen; material: fiber-attached | host: Bos | place: Iran: Karaj | collected 2018-10
CATGGGCTTTACGGACGGTCTTACTTTCATACTGATAACCTCCATGTTGAGAACGTCTGTCTCACTTACTTCTCCAGGTAATGCGGCCTCTTGTCAGGTCATAGGGTGACATCTGAACCGTGACCTTATCGCCCGGAAGAATCTTGATAAAGTTCATCCGGAGCTTGCCGGAAATATGCGCCAGAATGGTGTGTCCGTTGCCGATATCCACTTTGAACATCGCATTCGGCATTGCATCTACCACGATGCCCTCAAGCTCAATTACGTCGTCTTTTGCCAAGATTTACTCTCCTCCTTGGTTCTGACTGTTATATTCCTGGCCGTAGATGGCCAGAGCCTTTCGTAACTCGCTGTTGAGTACTGCGTCGCCCTGCCTGATCTTTTCGGCAACGCATGAATCACTCCGTCCGGCAAGTCTCAGGTGCTTGAGCTTTTTTCTCTTCGGATGCTCCACCTTTCGGATCTTGCCGTCGGCGATTGTCGCGTACACGCCGTCAGTATCCAGGACGAAGAAGATTCTTCCCTGGTCTCTTCCGGCTGCTGACAGGACGATGTCAGACTTGGATATACTCATTGATTGGCCCCTCGGTGACGGTGAGGATTTCCGGCTCGCCGTCGGTAATGAGCAAGGTATTTTCGTAATGTGCCGCGCGGCTTCCATCCACGGTTTTTGTGGTCCAGCGGTCAGGCATCACACGCACTTCGTAGGAACCCGCGTTGACCATGGGCTCCACCGCAATAACCATTCCGGGGATCAGCCGCGGACCGCGGCCTGGGCGGCCGAAGTTCGGCACTTCCGGTTCTTCATGGAGCTTTTCTCCCACACCGTGTCCCACGAAGCTGCGGACTACGGAGAAGCCGTTTGCCTCCACGTATTCCTGAACCGCATGGGAAATGTCGGAGACGCGAAAACCGCGCTTGGCAAACTTGATGCCCTCGAAAAAGCTCTCCCGGGTCACCCGGACCAGCTTTTTGGACAGCTCGTCTGTCTCTCCTGCAATGAAGGTCGCGCAGCAGTCGCCGTGGAATCCGCCCCAGTAGGCTCCCACATCCACGGAGACGATATCGCCCTCCTGGATGACCTGCTCTCCGGGAATTCCGTGGATGACCACATCATTGATGGAGATACAGGCGCTGCCCGGGAATCCTCCGTACCCAAGGAACGACGGAGTCGCTCCCTGGGAGAGGATATAATCATGGACAGCTTTATCGATCTCTGCAGTTGTCACGCCGGGCTTCACCATGTCCCCCGCTACAGCGCGGGCGCCTGCGGTGATCCGGCCTGCCTTCCGCATGATTTCGATTTCATGCTCGGTTTTAATGGAGATCATTTCATTTCTCCAGAGCGGTCAGAATATCTCTGGTCGCATCCTCAATGGGCTGATTCCCTTCCACTTCCGCAACGACGCCCAACTTCTGGTAGAAAGCCTTCAGCGGCTCTGTCTCGTCATGGAAGACCTTCAGGCGGTTCTTGACGGTCTCCGGGGCATCGTCCTTCCGGATGGAAAGCTTGCCGCCGCAGGCGTCGCAGACACCCTCGGTCTTGGGGGGATGCGCAACTGTATGATAGCTGGCACCGCAGGACTCGCAGATACGGCGGCCGGTCATGCGTTCCTCGATGACCGCATCCGCGATCTCGATGGAAATGACCTTGTCGATCTTCACGCCCTGGTTCTCCAGCGCTTCCGCCTGGGGAATGGTCCGGGGCATACCGTCCAGAATAAAGCCGTTTTTGCAGTCATCCTGCGCCACGCGCTCCTTGACGATTCCCACGATGACCTCATCGGGAACCAGCTTGCCGGCATCCATGTAGGACTTGGCCTGCAGACCGATTTCCGTGCCGTTTTTCACTGCCTCACGCAGGATGTTTCCGGTGGAGATGGTTGGAATGCCCAGCTTCTCGCTGATGATCTCAGCCTGGGTACCCTTTCCAGCACCGGGAGCACCAAGAAGAATTACGTTCATGCTACGTTTCCTCCTTAATTACTCAAGAAAGCCCTTGTAGTTGCGCATCATCATCTGTGCCTCAAGCGCACGCATGGTCTCGAGAGCAACGCCGACCACGATTATGATGGAGGTGCCGCCGATGGCCAGAGTGTTGGGAACGCCGGGGATGTTGGAAATGATGATGGGAAGGATCGCGACGACGCCCAGATACAGGGATCCGAACAGCACGATCTTGTAGATAACCTTCTGAATGAACTCCGCTGTGGGACGTCCCGCCCGGAAGCCGGGAATGAAGCCGCCGTTCTTCTTAAGGTTATTGGCGATCTCAATGGGATTGTACTGTACTGCCGCATAGAAGTAGCCGAAGCCGATGATCAGCAGGAAGTACACCACTGCGTAGACCCAGCCGCGGGTGTCGGTGACATTTAGGAAGAACTTCATCACCTTGCCGCTGTTCTGGGTATTCACAAAGGTCAGGATGGTGGCCGGGAGAGACGCAATGGACTGGGCGAAGATGATGGGCATAACGCCGGACATATTCACCTTGATGGGCAGGAATGTGCTCTGCCCGCCATACATCTTGCGGCCGCGCATCTGCTTGGCATACTGGATGGGGATACGCCGCTCGGCCTCGTTGACAAAGACGATCAGCACCACCAGCGCAACTGCCAGCACCAGGATGATCAGCATGGCCCAGATGCTCATACCGCCGCCGATGACGTTGGTAATCGCAGAGGAAACCGTGTTGGGGATCCGGGAGATGATGGAGGCAAACAGGATGATGGAGATGCCGTTGCCGATGCCGAATTCGGTGATCTGCTCACCCAGCCACATGATAAATGCAGAGCCCGCGGTAAAGGTCAGCACGATGACAAGGCCAGTCAGGAAGCCCCGCTGGGTCAGCATGCCGTAGTTCCGCAGCATGGTGTAATAGGCAAAGCCCATCAGAAGCGCCAGCGCAACGGTCACATAGCGGGTAATGCTGGCGATCTTCTTCCGGCCCTCTTCGCCGCCCTCCTTCTGGAGGCGCTCCAGAGCGGGAATGCCGATGCACAGCAGCTGCATGATAATGGATGAGTTGATATACGGGGTAATGGACAGCGCAAACACCGTTGCACGGGAGAAGGCGCTGCCGGACATGGCGTTGTAGAGGCCGAGCACCGTATCACTCAGGGTGGTACGGAAGTACTCGTTCAGCGCCGCCACGTCAACATAGGGTACCGGAACCGCGTTGCCGGCCCGGAAAATCAGAAGAATGAACAGAGTGAACAGAATCTTCTTCCGAAGCTCAGGTGCTTTCCATGCGCCTTTGAGGGTCTGAAGTGTTTCAGCCACTTAGATCACCTCGGCCTTTCCACCCGCCTGTTCGATCTTCTCTTTGGCACTCTCAGAGAACGCAGCAGCCTTGACAGTCACCTTCTTGGTGAGATTGCCGCCGCCGAGAACTTTAAGACCGTACTTGACGTCAGACAGAACACCCGCCTGAATCAGGGTCTCGGCAGTGATCTCGGTTCCGTCCTCGAAGCGCTCCAGCTGGGATACGTTGACGGAGGTCAGGGGCTTAGCAAAGATGTTGTTGAAGCCACGCTTGGGAACGCGCCGTGCCAGAGGCATCTGGCCGCCTTCAAATCCTCTGCGTACCTTACCGCCGCTGCGGGCCTTCTGGCCCTTATGGCCGCGACCTGCGGTCTTGCCGTTGCCGGTGCCATGACCGCGGCCTTTGCGCTTGCCGACCTGAGTGGAGCCGGCAACCGGAGCAAGTTCATGCAAATTCATCTACCTGCACCTCCTTATTCTTCCTCGGTGACCTTCAGCAGATAGCCGATCTGGGCGATCTTGCCGCGGGTCTGGGCATTGTCGGGCTGGACGGTCGTCTGACCGATCCGGCGAAGGCCAAGGGAGTTGGCAGTCGCAATGTGCTTGTCAATGCGGCCGTTGAGGCTCTTGACCAGCTCAATTTTCAGATTCGCCATGATTACGCCCTCCTTAACCCAAGATCTCGTCTACGCTCTTGCCCCGGATCCGGGCCACCTCTTCGGGGCCGCGGAGCGCCATCAGGCCGTTGAAGGTAGCCTTAACGACGTTCTGGGGGTTCTTGGAGCGCAGGCACTTGGCACGAATGTTGGAGATGCCGGCCGCTTCCATGACGGAACGGACTGCACCGCCGGCAATCACGCCGGTACCGGTGGAGGCAGGCATCATCAGCACGGAACCGGCACCGTAGATGCCGATAACCTCGTGGGGAATGGTGGTTCCGGACAGGGTAATCTGGACCATGTTCTTCTTGGCGTCGGCGATGCCCTTGAGGATCGCCTCGGAAACCTCGGAAGCCTTGCCCAGGCCGTAGCCGACCTTGCCCTTGCCGTCGCCCACCACGACCAGCGCGGCGAACTTGTAGATACGGCCGCCCTTTACGGTCTTGGAAACACGGTTCAGGGAGACGACCTTCTCAATATACTCGTTGGCAGCTTCGTCTTTGGCCGCCCGATTATTGTTGTAAGCCATAATTCAATCTCCTCCCTTTAGAATTCCAGACCGCCCTCGCGGGCGCCTTCTGCCAGTTCCTGCACACGGCCGTGATAAAGATAGCCGCCGCGGTCGAACACGACATCGGTGATTCCCTTGTCCTTGGCGCGCTCTGCCAGCAGCTCGCCGACCTTGCGGGCGGCTTCCTTGTTGCCGGTGGTGCCGTCGATGGACTTGTCCAGGGTGGAAGCGGAGACCAGGGTGACGCCGTTGACATCATCGATGATCTGCGCATAAATGTTCGCATTGCTGCGGAACACGTTCAGGCGGGGTCTTTCGGGCGTGCCGGAGATCTTCGCACGAACGCGGACATGGCGCTTCTGGCGCTTTGCGTTTTTGTTAACTTTTGCAATCATTTAGGCACACCTCCTATTACTTCTTACCGGCGGTCTTGCCTTCCTTGCGGCGCACGACCTCGGTAGTGTACTTGATACCCTTGCCCTTATAAGGCTCGGGGGGTCTCTTTCCGCGGACCTCGGCAGCGAACTGGCCAACCAGCTGCTTGTCGATGCCGTGGATGATGATATTGTTGTTGGTATTCTCAGGGACCTCGATGGTGATGCCGGGGATCTCATCCACGATCACATCGTGGGAATATCCCAGCTTCATCACGAGCTGTGTGCCCTTCTTCTCGACCCTGTAGCCGACGCCGTTGACGTCCAGCTCTTTCTTGAAGCCGTCGGTAACACCCACCACCATGTTGTGGAGCAGGGTCCGGGTCAGCCCGTGCAGGCTGCGGTTGAGCTTCTCATCGTTAGGACGGGTAACAGTGATCACGCCGCCCTCATTTTTGATTTCCATGTTGGAATGCAGGGTCTTGGTCAGTTCCCCCTTGGGGCCCTTGACGGTGACGACATTTCCCTCGCCGATTGTAACCTCAACGCCTGCAGGTACTGTGATAGGCATTCTGCCGATACGAGACATAACGCTGTTCCTCCTTTACCATACAAACGCCAGGACTTCGCCGCCGACATGCTCCTTGCGGGCATTTTTGTCGGTCATGACGCCCTTGGAAGTGGAAATGATTGCAATACCCAGACCACGCAGGACCTTGGGAAGGTCGTCAGCTCCGGCGTACATACGCAGGCCGGGCTTGGACACACGGCGAAGGCCGGTGATGACCTTCTCTTTGCCGAGATACTTCAGGGTGATGTGAATCACACCCTGGTAGTTGCCCTCTTTGAGCTCATAGTCCTTGATGTAGCCCTCTTCCTTGAGGATCTTCGCAATGGCGACCTTCAGCTTGGAAGCAGGGACGTCCACGGTGGCATGATGGGCATCGTTCGCATTTCTGATACGGGTGAGCATATCAGCGATAGGATCAGTGATTTGCATTTGGTAACCTCCTGTTTAGATTTACAGCCCTTGAGCTGTTGTGATGCCGGAGTATCTTCCGCCTGGAGAAAGACGGGAGACTTCCGACGCCGTTAATTTACCAGCTGGCCTTCCGGACACCAGGAATCTGGCCCTTGTAGGCAAGCTCTCTGAAGCAAATACGGCACACGCCGTAGTTGCGCAGATACGCATGGGGTCTGCCGCAGATCTTGCAGCGGTTATAGTAGCGGGAGGAGAACTTTGGATCCTTCTGCTGTTTGTTTATCATAGCTTTCTTTGCCATCAGTTCCTACCTCCTTAGCTGTAGAACGGAGCGCCGACCAGAGTCAGCAGTTCCTTGGCCTCTTCGTCGGTCTTGGCAGTGGTGCAGATGACCACGTCCATGCCGCGAATGGCGTCCACTTTGTCATACTCGATCTCAGGGAAGATCAGCTGCTCCTTGATGCCGAAGCAGTAGTTGCCGCGGCCGTCAAAGGAGTTGGGGTTGATGCCGCGGAAGTCACGAACACGGGGCAGAGCCACGTTGAACAGACGGTCCAGGAACTCCCACATCCGATCCTGACGGAGTGTGACCTTCACGCCGACGGTCTGGCCCTCACGGACCTTGAAGTTCGCAACGGACTTCTTGGCCTTGGTGGGCACAGCCTTCTGGCCGGTGATAGTGGTAATGTCTTTGATAATAGCTTCCACGACCTTGGCGTTATCCTTGGCCTCGGAGGAACCAACGTTGACAACGACCTTGTCGATCTTCGGAATTTCCATGACGCTCTTGTACTGGAATTTCTCCATCAGCGCCGGGGCGATCTCCGCCTTGTATTTCTCTTTCAGTCTAGGCACAGTCAATTCCTCCCCTTAAAATGTCTCGCCGCAGCCGCTCTTGCCGCTGCAGAAACGGGTCTTGGAGCCATCCTCCAGGATCTTGTAGCCGCAACGGGTGGGCTTGCCGCACTTGGGGCACACAATCATGACCTTGCTGGCGCGCAGGGGGATGGCCTTGCGGATGATGCCGCCTTCCTGGCCCTGACGGGTGGGCTTGATATGGCAGTCAGCCATGTTCACGCCCTCTACCAGAACCTTGCCCACGGTGGGCATGGTGGAAAGGACTTTGCCCTGCTTGCCCTTGTCTTTGCCGGACAGGACAACAACGGTGTCATTCTTTTTGATCTTCATTCACTCGTACCCCCTTAAATGACTTCCGGAGCCAGGGACAGGATCTTCATGTAATCCTTGTCGCGCAGCTCTCTGGCCACAGGCCCGAAGATACGGGTGCCTCTGGGGTTCTTGTCGTCCTTGATCAGGACGGCGGCGTTCTCGTCAAACCGCACATAGGTGCCGTCTGCGCGGCGTACGCCGCGAACAGTCCGGACGATGACGGCCTTCACGATCTCGCCCTTCTTCACCGTGCCGCCGGGAGCAGCCTTACGCACGGAAGCCACAACCACATCGCCGATGTTGCCGTAGCGCCGGCTGGAGCCGCCCATGACACGGATGCACTTAATTTCCTTGGCGCCGGTATTATCGGCAACCTTCAGGTAACTTTCCTGCTGAATCATCGTGTACCGGCCTCCTTACTTCGCTTTCTCGATGATCTCTACCAGCCTCCAGCGCTTGTCCTTGGACAGGGGACGGGTCTCCATGACGCGGACGGTATCACCGGCACCGCATTCGTTGTTCTCGTCATGCGCCTTAAGCTTGTAGGTTCTTTTAATGGTTTTCTTGTAGAGAGGATGCTGTACGCTGTCCTCGATCGCAACCACGATCGTCTTGTCCATCTTATCGGAAACGACGGTGCCGACCCTGGTTTTGCGGAAAGCTCTTGTTTCTTCGCTCACTTGAGTTTACCTCCTTAGGCTTCGGTCCGAAGCTCCCTTTCACGAATAATAGTCTTGACTCGGGCAATATCCTTCTTAACAGTCTGGATCTTCAGAGGGTTGTCCAGCTGATTGGTGGCATGCTGCATCCGCAGGAAGAACAGGTCCTTCTTCAGGCTGACGAGCTGGGCCTGCAGCTCCTCTGTGGATTTATCTCTCAATTCATTTGCCTTCATCGTTATTCACCACCATTTCCGGATTCGGTGTCCTGCTTCTCCACGATCTTGCACTTGACAGGCAGCTTGTGGATGGCAAGACGAAGGGCCTCATAGGCGACTTCTCTGGAAACGCCGCCGATCTCAAACATAACCTTCCCGGGCTTGACCACAGCGACCCAGAATTCGGGTGCGCCCTTACCGGAACCCATACGGGTACCGATGGCCTTCTTGGAAACAGGCTTGTCGGGGAAGATCTTGATCCAGACCTTACCGCCACGCTTGGTGGAACGGGTCATGGCCACACGAGCGGCCTCGATCTGGTTGGAAGTAATCCAGCCGGGCTCACAGGCGGCGATACCGTACTCGCCGTAAGCCACATAATTACCGCGGGAAGCAACGCCCTTCATACGGCCTCTCTGCTGCTTGCGGTATTTAACTCTCTTAGGCAGAAGCATCAGCGGGCTCCTCCTTCCCTGCGGCCCTCATTGCGATTGCCGCCGCGATTGTTGTTGTACCGGTTGCCGCCCCGGCGATCGTTTCTGCGATCGTTCCGACGGTCATTCCGGCGGTCACGGCGAGGCTGCTCGACCCGGGTCTCACGCAGGGTGGAGTTCAGAACCTCGCCCTTGTAGATCCAGACCTTGACGCCGCACTTGCCGTAAGTGGTGTTGGCCTCAGCAAAGCCGTAGTCGATGTCGGCACGGATGGTCTGCAGCGGAATAGTGCCCTCATGATAGGACTCGCTGCGGGCGATCTCAGCGCCGCCGAGACGGCCGCCGCAGGTGACCTTGATGCCCTTGGCGCCAAGGCGGGTTGCGTTCTGCATGGCCTTCTTCATGGCACGGCGATAGCCGATGCGCTTCTCCAGCTGGGCGGCGATGTTCTCAGCCACCAGCTGTGCGTTCATGTCGGGGCTGCGGACTTCAACGATGTTGACAGCCACGGGCTTGCCGATCATGGCCTCCAGCTTCAGCCGGAGCTTCTCGATCTCACTGCCGCCCTTGCCGATCACGACGCCGGGGCGGGAGCAGTGAATGTTGATGCGGACCTTTGCCGCATTGTCTCTTTCAATCTCGATTCTGGCGATGCCAGCGGAGTACAGGGTGTTCTTGAGGTACTTACGGATGTTGTAATCCTCGATTACCAGATCGCCGACCTTGTCCTCACGGGCATACCATCTAGAGTCCCAATCCTTGATTACGCCAACGCGCAGTCCATGGGGATTAACTTTCTGTCCCATACGTTACCTCCTGCCTTAGTCCTTCTCGCTGACCACAAGGGTGATATGCGAGGTGCGCTTGTTTATCCTGTATGAGCGTCCCTGTGCCCGGGGCATGGCCCGCTTCAGGATGGGGCCGGGGTCCGCAGAAACAGAAGAGACATAGAGTTTCTCAACGTCCATATTGTGGTTGTTTTCTGCATTGGCCACCGCGCTGTTCAGCAGCTTCAGAAGAAGCTCAGAAGCAGCCTTGGGGGTGTTCATCAGAATAGCGGCCGCAGTCTTGATGTCCTTTCCGCGGATCAGATCGCAGACGACCTTGACCTTGCGGGGAGAAATGCGGGCGTAACTCAGGTGTGCTTTCGCTTCCATTTATCGCTTCCTCCTTACTTCGAATTGGTAGTCTTGCTGCCGGAATGGCCCCGGAAGGTCCGGGTGGGAGCAAACTCGCCCAGCTTATGACCGACCATATCCTCGGTGATATAGACAGGAACGTGCTTCCGGCCGTCATGCACGGCAATAGTGTGTCCGACGAAGGAGGGGAAAATGGTGGATGCTCTGGACCAGGTCTTGAGCACCTTTTTCTCATTGGCCTTGTTCAGCTCCTCAATGCGCTTGTACAGCTCAGGAGCAACAAAGGGGCCTTTCTTTACGCTTCTGCTCATGATGTTTCCTCCTTATTTGCTGTTTCTGCGCTTGACGATGAACTTATCGGTGGGGTTCTTCGTCTTGCGGGTCTTGTAACCCATGGCCGGCTTGCCCCAGGGGGTGACCGGTCCGGGACGGCCAACAGGGCTCTTGCCCTCGCCGCCGCCGTGGGGGTGGTCATTGGGGTTCATGACGGAGCCGCGGACCGTGGGACGGATGCCCATGTGGCGCTTGCGGCCTGCCTTGCCGAGATGGATGTTCTCATGATCAATGTTGCCGATCTGGCCGATGGATGCCTTGCAGTCCATGCGGATGTACCGGACTTCGCCGGAGGGCATACGGATCTGCGCCATGGCGCCGTCCTTGGCCATCAGCTGTGCGGAGGTGCCGGCAGACCGGACCAGCTGTGCGCCGCGGCCGGGATACAGCTCCACATTGTGGATGACGGTGCCCACAGGGATGTTGGCGATGGGCAGGCAGTTGCCGGGCTTGATATCGGCATTGGCGGAAGACACCACGGTGTCGCCGGCCTTCAGACCGACAGGCGCGATGATGTAGCGCTTCTCGGTGCCGTAGTCCACCAGGGCGATAAACGCGCTGCGGTTGGGGTCATACTCCAGGCGGAGGACAGTGCCGGGCACGTCCAGCAGATCCCGCTTGAAGTCAATGACGCGATACTTTCTCTTGTTGCCGCCGCCGCGATGGCGAACGGTGATGCGGCCGTAGCTGTTGCGGCCGGAGTGCTTCTGGAGGGGCTCCAGAAGGCTGCGCTCGGGTTTAGCCTTCTTATCAACACCATCAAAACCGGAAACGGTCATGTTTCTGCGAGACGGCGTGGTCGGCTTATAGGATTTAATAGCCATTTGTCATTCTCTCCTTATCTGAGATTTGGATCAGACCATGCCTTCGAAGAACTCGATGGTCTTGGAGTCCTCGGTAAGCTCTACATACGCTTTCTTCTTTGCAGCGGTACGGCCCATGGGATAGGCACCGGTACGACGGCGCTTGCCCTGTACGTTGACCGTATTCACGCTCTTAACCTTGACGCCGAAGATCTCGGCGACCGCCTTCTTGATCTCGATCTTGGTGGCGGTGGGAGCAACCTCGAAGACATACTTCTTCTCAGCGGACTCCGCCATGGATTTCTCGGTGATCACGGGGCGAAGGATGATATCATAGGCTGTTTTCATTACGCGAATACCTCCTCGATCTTAGCCACAGCGGCCTTATCGACGACCAGCTTGTTCGCGTTCACGATGTCGTAGACATTGATGAGGTTCGCGAAAGTGGTGACGCAGCCGGGGATATTGCGGGCGCTCAGAACCACGTTCTGATCGGCCTCGGGGGTGACGACCAGGACCTTCTTGTCGGCACCCACTGCGTTCAGGAAGCCCTTGAAGTTCTTGGTCTTGATCTCGTCCACCTTGATCTCGTCGATGACCACCAGATCGCCGGCGGCAACCTTGGCGGACAGGGCGGACTTCAGAGCCAGGCGCTTGACCTTCTTGTTCAGACGGTAGCTGTAATCCCTGGGCTTGGGGGCAAATACCACGCCGCCATGCGTCCACTGAGGAGCGCGGATGGAGCCCTGACGGGCACGGCCGGTGCCCTTCTGGCGCCACGGCTTGATGCCGCCGCCGCGGACCTCTGCACGGGTCAGGGCGCTCTGTGTGCCCTGGCGGCAGTTGGCCAGATGGTTCTTGACCACATCGTGCACAACGGACTCGTTGGGCTCGATGCCGAATACAGCCTCAGAGAGTTCAATCTCGCCGACCTGCTTTCCGGTCATATCATAAACATTTGTCTTAGGCATGATTTACACTCCTCTCCTTAGCCGTTTCTTGCGGAGGCCTTCTGCGGATTACGTCCGGAAGCCTTCTGCGGGTTCTTGCTGATGTCGGTGGCGCCGCTCGAGACCTTGTTGTTCTTCACGGTGTTCTTCAGATACACCAGGCCGCCCTTGGGGCCGGGGATCGCACCGCGGATCACGATCATATTGAGCTCAGGATCCACCTGAACAATATCAAGATTCTGTACAGTGACCTGTTCCACACCCATCTGTCCGGCGCCGATCTTACCCTTGAAAATACGGGAAGGCGTGGAGCAGGAGTTCATGGAACCGGCGTGACGGTGCACAGGACCGCCGCCGTGGGTCATGGGGGTGCGCCGGGCATTGTGGCGCTTGATGACGCCCTGATAGCCGTGGCCCTTGGAGATGCCGGTCACATCGACCTTCTCCCCTGCCTCGAACACGTCAGCGGTGACTTCGTCGCCGACGTTCAGGTCGCTCTCCTCAAGGCGGAATTCCTTGAGATACTTCTTGGCGGCTACGCCCGCCTTCTTCAGGTGGCCGGCCTCGGGCTGGGTGAGCTTGGACTCTTTCACGTCCTGGAAGCCCATCTGAACCGCGTCATAGCCGTCCTTTTCCACAGTCTTCACCTGAGTCACGACACAGGGGCCGGCTTCCACTACGGTAACCGGGATCACCTTGCCGCTCTCATCGAAGATCTGGGTCATACCCACTTTCTTGCCGATGATTGCTTTCTTCATTGTGTTTCCTCCTGTTCAGGTTATTGGTTGACGCATTGGGACGCCAACTTGACCCATCCACTTATTTAATATGTATAAGTGGATTTGTCGCTGCTGTCTCCGTGGGTTAGGGGAGACAAGTTACAGCTTTATCTCAATCTCAACGCCAGCCGGAAGCTCCATGGCCATAAGGGCCTCGACGCACTTCTGATTGGGGTTGAGGATATCGATCAAACGCTTGTGGGTGCGGCGCTCAAACTGCTCACGGCTGTCCTTGTACTTGTGGACGGCCCGCAGAATGGTGACGACCTCTTTCTTTGTGGGCAGCGGAATGGGGCCGGAGACCTGCGCGCCGTTGCGCTTTGCAGTCTCGACGATTCTCTCTGCGCTGGAATCGATGATCTGATGATCGTAAGCCTTCAGCCGGATCCGGATCATGTCTTGTTTTGCCATTGTGGTGTTTCCTCCTTAAAAATCGTATCCAGTTTCCTGGGTTTTCTGGGTACGGTGAGATCGCTGTCCGCTATGCCGTGCGTATCACTCCGGGCCATGGAAAAGACCGGCAAAAAGCCGGCCGTGACCACATCCCCGGCGATATACGCCGCGAAGCAGTTCCCTCAGCCGCCCGATCAACGGACATACTCCGCAGAAGTTACCGGATCTCTCCGCAATCTCCTGCATCATCGCAGTTTGCGCCCGCCCATAGCGCGCGCTCGAATATAATACACGAAATCCCCCTTGATGTCAAGGGGGATTTTCTGTTTTTTCATATATTTTTGTTTTTATTTTTCTCCCCGGACCCAGGCCAGGATCTGCTCGGTCTGTTCCCCGGTCATAGACCGCAGCGGAACCAGGTTGACGCTCTGCCGGTTGGGGTAGAGCATCAGGCACCGGCGGTCCCTGCGGACCCGCCAGGTTTTGCTCCAGAGCACCCTGACCTGCTCCGCTCCGCGGCGGACGGTCCATCCGTCCCGGTCGAAGGAGTAGCTCAGTTCCATGGTGCCGAGGCCGGAGCTGCGCCATGTCCGGCGGATGCTGCTGCGGTACACCGCCAGCACGGCGGCAACCAGCAGGATCAGCACCAGCGATCCCGCAAGAGGGATCTCCCTGCCGCCGCGGTATACGGCCAGCAGCGCCGCCGCTGCCAGAATCAGCACGGCTGCGGAAAAAAGGCGCAGGAACTGCCTCCAGCGGAGGGATGCGAATTCCTCATAGCGGATACCGTGCACCGCGATCGTGATCTCCCGTCTCTTTCCCATAGCGCCATCTCC
>JAEEGL010393767.1_pt1 | contig 13504 bp, 10 predicted proteins | sample 9134231 | NCBI WGS metagenome assembly JAEEGL01 (sample SAMN16246548, study PRJNA631951) | gut metagenome | biome: gut microbiome; feature: rumen; material: fiber-attached | host: Bos | place: Iran: Karaj | collected 2018-10
AGAGTTGAAGCTAATCAAAAGATTATTGAGCAAAATACTGAATTATCTTTAAAGGAATCTTCTTTAAAGCAAAAAACAGATACTGCAAAGGCTACTGCAGATGCAGCATATTCAATTGAAGAGCAAAAGAAACAACAAGAAATCAATATTGCAAAAATCAATGCTGATATTGCAAAGAGAGAAAGAGAAGTTGAATTAGGACAAAAGGAAGTAGAATTACAAGAAAGAAAGCTACAAGCTCAAATTAATAAGCAAGCAGAAGCTGAAAAATATGCAGCTGAGCAAAGAGCAGAAGCTGATCTATTCACACGTCAAAAGGCTGCAGAAGCTAGAAAATATGAATTAGAACAAGAAGCAGAAATGCAAAAGATTGAAGCAGAAGCTAAAAGAGTTGCTAAAGAAAAAGAGGCAGAAGCTTTAAAGATTGAAGCTCTTGCTAAAAAGGAAGCAGCTTTAGCTGAGGCAGCAGGTATTGAGGCTAAGGGTAAGGCTGAAGCCGATGCTATTAAGGCTAAGGCAGACGCAATGAAGCAATATGGTGAAGCTGCTACATTACAATTAATTCTTGATTCTAATGTTTTACCAGAAATGATTAAGGCTTATGCAGAGCCTATGGCATCTGCAATGTCTAAGATTGATTCTATTACAATGTATGGTGAAGGAAATACTGCAAAATTAAATGAAGAAATTACTAGAAATGGTACTCAAATTTTTGCAGGTCTAGAACAAGCTACAGGATTAGATATTAAGTCTTTACTTGCAGGCTATTTAGGTGGAAAGCTTATCAGCAAAGAACCAAAAACTGAATAAATAAAAAAGGCCTATCATAAGATAGGTCTTTTCCATTAATTTAAAGATTTTTCGATTATATTAATTAGTAAATTAATACCTTCAGGAATATTATCTATATCAATACCTGAATATCCAATAATAATTCTATTATCATCTTTTTTATTTAGATAATAATCTTCCATTAATGATATATCTATAGAGTTTTTTATACATTCCTTTTTAAATATTTCTTTATTTAAATTCTTTATAGATATAATAAGTGATAAATATGAATTATTATAATCAATATCAATATATTCATAATTTTTTAATAATGAAATAATTAATTCTCTTTTTTGTTTATATAATGATTTAGTTTTATTTAAATGTCTTGAATAAGCACCACTATTAATAAATTCAGCTAATATTAGCTGATCTAGAGTAGATACAGTAGTTGAATAGAATGAATATTTTTTATTATATAATTCATATACCTTATCAGGTAAAATCATATAGCTTATTCTTAATGAAGGAGATATAGTTCTAGAGTATGTAGATAATAAAATAGTATTTTCTTTATTTAATGATAATAATGATATTGATTTATTAGATAAATATTTAAATTCAGAATCAAAATCATCTTCAATAATATATTTATTACCTTTAGCCCATTTAGCTATTTCAATCTTTCTTTTCATTGATGTTTTAATTCCTGTAGGGAATTGATTAGAAGGAGTAATATAAATAGCATTGGCATTTATATTATTAATAATCATTCCTTCATCATCTAAATCACATAAAACTGCTTTTTTATGATTATTTTCAATAATTTTATATATCTTATCATATCCAGGATTTTCTATACCAATAGTAGATAGATTTAATAAATTAATAATTAAACTTAATAAATATTCAATACCACTACCAATTATTATATTTTTAGGATTAATGCTGATACCTTTATTTTCATATAAATAATTCGCAATTGTATTTCTTAATTTTACATTTCCATAATTATCAGATTTAATTAAGATATTTTCATTATAAATAATATCTTTACATAATTTATTCCATGTATAATATGGAAATATTTTAGAATCAATATTTTTAGTAGAAAAATCATATTTATAATTTTTGATAGATGTATTTAAAGAAGAAGATTCTATATCTTTAGTAATAGATAGGTCATATTCAGATACATAATATCCCTTTTTAGGAATAGATATTATTAATTCCTCATCTATTAATAAATTATATGCTTCAATTACCGTATTTAAGCTTATATCTAAATATGTAGATAATGTTCTTTTAGAAGGAAGCTTCTCATTAGGCTTTAAGGTTTTATTCAATATTAATTCTTTTATTTTGTTATAAAGCTCTATATAAATTGGAGCCTTTTTCTCAAATGTAAAATCAAACTTTTTCATAATCCACCTGGTACCAAAAAAATATTGTAATCTGATACTAAAAATAGTTTCAGTTTAAGTATATTATATAAATGTATTTTCAAAATATCAAGGGAGTGATTATTATGAATGAAAAAAAGAGAATTATTTTGAAAAAGGTAATAATTGTTGCGATGCTTATCGCACTATGCTTTGCAGCAACATTTATTAAAATAGATATGCCAACAGGAGATATGGTACACTTAGGTAATTTTGTTATGATTATGGCAGCATTATTACTTGGTGGAATTGAGGGCGGACTTGTTGGTAGCCTTGGAATGGGTTTATATGATATTATATTTTATTCAAATAGACCTACAACAATAATAAGAACATTTATCTTAAAGTTTATAGTTGGATTCTTAGTTGGATTCTTATTCAGATTAGTATTAAAGAAGAAGGTAAGCACTAAGGCATTATTAATTAGCTCAATTGCATTTTTCTTAGCATTATTTGGTATTTCTTTAACATTATTCTTAGTAGGAAACAAGGATGGATTCTCATTTGCTAATGGCTTAACAGCTAGTATTTTAGTTAGTGGTAAAGCAGTAAAGATTTCATTATATATTCCAATTTTCTCATTATTATTTGCAGCAGGTATGACAGTTGCATTAATCTTATCTAGAAAGCTTTCATCTAGATCTAAGGCTGCATTATTTGCAATAACAATTGCTGTTTTAGTTAATATTTTAGGTGAATTCTTATTAAGATGGTTATTTGAAGGAGCATATAACACATTAATTGGTGGCCTAGCAGCAGAAAATGCATTCTCAGCATCATTATTAACAGCAACTTCAAAGATTCCTGGTTCATTAATTACAGGATTTGCAAGCATATTATTAGCCGTATTAGTATACGAGCCTGTATACTTAGGTGTAAAGAATCTAGAAGTATTTAATGATGACACATTACAATATGATGAGAGAAAAGAAGCTGAAGAAAATAAAGAAGAAATCAGCTTAAATAATAATTCAAATACCGTTCAAGGAAATTTAAATTAATATTTTAAATCAATTTAGGATGGTTTATAGAAAAGTAGTTACTAGTTACTATAGTAACTATTTTTTTATGTTCTGTTGAATAATACCATTATCTTTGATATAATTAAGAGGATAGGGGTGATACCATTGATTAAATTAATTATTGGTTTTATATTTCTAGTAATTTTTGGTTTTTCAGGTTACTTCACATATTACTTTTTAGAAATACAACAAAATTTAATTCTAGCTGCAGTATTTGCTGTATCAGCAACAGCTGCATTAGTATTATTCATGTTGTTCCTATTTAGTTTTATTAACAAGAAGAACAAATTAAAATTGGAAGATATGGAATTAAGATTAAAGAAATGGTCTAACATTGCATACCATGCATCAAAGGCCGGAGATGAAGTATTTAATCAATTACCGATAGCTATCCTTCTATATGATGAATCATATCAAATTAAATGGTCTAACAATTATGCAAAGGAAATCTTTAAAAGCCAATTAAATGATGTTGTCCTTGATCAAATTTCTAAAGATTTACTTGATGCAATAATTTTAAATAAAAAGCAAATTCTATTTAATTATGATGGAAAAGCTTATGACGTTATCCATAATATTGAAAATGATATCTTATATTTCTTTGAGGTTACTGAAAGAGAAGCAATTAAAAAGAGATATAACGAAAGAATCACTGCAGTTGGTATTCTAGAGCTAGATAACCTAGAAGAAAGCTTAAAGAGATTTGATATGCAAGAAAAAGCAAACGTTCGTGGTCAAATCCTAGGTGAGGTTTCAGACTGGATTGCTAGATATGATTGTTATTTACAATCTGTAACAGGTGATAGAATGATTATCATTATGGATAAGGATTCATTAAGTAAGATGATCGTTGATAAGTTTAGTATTCTATCTTCTGTAAGAGAAATATCACAAAAGAATAGATTAAAAGCAAGTATCTCAATGGGTATTGCTTGTCATGATGTTAACTTTGATGAATTAGGTAGCATCGCTCAATCAGCTATTGAATTAGCTGAAAAGAGAGGTGGAGACCAGGTTGTTGTTAACGAAGAAGGTAAGAAGATTCAATTCTTCGGTGGTAACTCTAACTCATTTGAAAAGAACTCATTAGTAGAAGTTCGTATGCAAGCAATGAGCTTAAAGGAAGCAGTTGAAGGAAGCTCTAACGTATTAATTATGTGTCATAACTTCGCAGACTGTGATGCCTTAGGTTCTATGATTGGTGCCTTCCACATGGTTGCATCTAGTGGTAAGGATGTTAAGATGGTATTTGATGTAAACAGAGCTGACGCAACAGTTAAAAAGATTTACAAAAAGGTTGTTGATGACCCTGTATTACCAAGCTATTTTATTTCAATTGGAGAAGCCCTAGATTTATTAAAGCCTACAACATTATTATTAATTACTGATACACAATCACCTAATTTAGTAATGTTCAAGGAATTATTAGAAAAGGCTAAGAGATTATCAATTATTGACCACCATAGAGCTGGTGATAATGGATATAAGGATTATTTATCATATTATGTTGAATCAAGTGCTTCATCAGCAGTTGAATTAGTTTCTGAAATGTTCATGTTCTATAATTCTGATATTACAGTATCAGCATTAGAAGCATCTATTATGTTATCTGGTATTATCGTAGATACTAATAACTTCACAATGCGTTCAGGTATAAGAACATTCGAAGCAGCAGCTACATTAAGAAGCATGGGTGCTGATATGATTTTCGTAAGAAGATTATTACAAGAGCCACTTGATAGTGAGAAGTTCATTGCTGAAGCTATTACTAATGCTGAGGTATATGGTGAGAAATTCGGTATCGTTAGACTTGATGATGATAGACTTATTTCAGATAGAACATTATTAGCTAAGATTGCTGATAGATTATTGACAATCAATGGTGTACAAGCATCATTCGTTATTGGTAGAATTGATGAGCTTACTGTTGGTGTTTCAGCACGAAGCTTAGGTAATGATATCAATGTTCAAATGGTTATGGAAGCCATGGGTGGTGGAGGACACTTTAATAGTGCAGCTACTCAGGTTAAGCAAAAGGATGATACAAAGCCTGTTAGTGTTTCAAGCGTAAATAGTAGATTAATAGAAATCTTAAAGCTTGAATATGTTGAGGGAGGCGGAAACGTTATGAAGGTTATTTTAACTCAAGATGTTAAAGGTAAAGGTAAAAAGGATGATATTATCGATGTTGCTACAGGATATGGTAACTATCTAATCTCTAATAAGATGGGATTAGCAGCATCTGAAGAAAACCTACAAATCTTTGAAAAGCAAAAGGCTGATCAAAAGAAGGAAGCTGAAAATAAGAAGAAGGTTCTTAAGAAGCTTAGAGATGAAATTAATGGTAAATCAATTTCAATTAAATTAAAGATTGGTCAAGGTGGAAAGAACTTTGGTCATATTACAACAAAGCTAGTATGTGATGAATTCGAAGCACAAACTGGTATCCATCTAGATAAGAAAAAGGTAGAATTACCTGGTGATATTAACTCTATCGGTATCTTCACTGCAACAGTTAAGATTGATACTGATATTACAGCAAACTTTGAAATTAAGGTTGAAGAAAAGAAATAGTTTGAGGAGATTATTGTATGAATGCACCTATTAAGATTCCAAGTGAATTAGAAGCAGAAAAGGCAGTATTAGGTGGTATATTCATGGATCAAAGCGTATTAGTTCAAGTAATTGATATGCTAACATATGATGATTTTTATGATGCAAAGCATAAATTAATCTTTAAAGCAATGCAAGAATTAGCTAACGAAAGAAAGACAGTTGACCCAACAACTGTCTTAAGCTATCTTGAAACAGCTAATCAATTAGATCAAGCAGGAGGCTCAATCTATGTAGTTTCCTTAGCAGAGCATGTATACTCACTTGATAATATTGAAACATATGTTGAATTGATTCAGGATGCTTCATTTAGAAGAACTGCAATTGAAAAATTTAACACTCTATCTCAAGAAGGATATAATACTCAGGTTTCAGCTGAGGATTATTTAGAATATGTTGAAAAGACTATTTTTAATTTGCAACAAAATAAGAGAACTACATCATTTAGAAAAATGAATGATGTTGCCCAAAGAGTATTAGATGAAACAACAAAAAATGCTACTAAAAACACTGAAATTATCGGCTTAGATACAGGTTTTGGAGAATTAAATAAATATACTCAAGGCTTACAAGCTGGTGCATTAATTATTTTAGCTGCTCGTCCAGCTATGGGTAAATCAGCATTTGCCTTAAATCTTGCTCATAATGTAGCTTTATTAAATAAAGGCGGACAAGCTAGAGTTGCAGTATTTAACCTAGAAATGTCAGATGAGCAATTAGTAGAAAGAATGATTTCTGCAAAGAGCCAAATTAAGCTAAAGAACATAAAAAGTGGTAGAATTTTACAGCCTGAATGGATTAGATTTAATACAGCTGTAAATGAATTATCTAATTTAAATATTTATTTTGATGATGCATCTGATACATCAATCCAATCAATTAGATCAAAATGTCGTAAATTGAAAATGGATGAAGGATTAGATTTAATCATAATAGATTATCTACAGCTAATTGCTGGAGAAAATAATGCAAAAGTAACAGAATATGACAAAATCACTAAGATTTCTAGAAGTCTTAAGCTTTTAGCACGTGAATTAGAGGTTCCTGTTATTGCCTTATCACAGCTATCAAGAGACGTTGAAAAGCGTGAAGATAAGCACCCAGGTATGGCAGACCTACGTTCATCAGGTTCTATTGAACAGGATGCCGATATTGTTATGTTCTTATATCGTGATGATTATTATAATAAAGCTTCAGAAAGAAAAGGAGAAGCTGATTTAATTATCGCTAAAAACCGTTCTGGTTCCACTACTGAATCTGATGGTATTCCATTTATGTTCCAAGGTGAATATCAGAAATTTAGAGAGAAAAAAGAGGATTAATTTAATATGCTTGATAGATTAAAATTAATGGAGTCTAGATATAACGAAATTAACGAATTATTATCTAGCCCCGAAATAGCAAGTGATGTTAAGAAATTAACAGAGCTTTCAAAAGAACAAAAAAGCCTAGAGAAGGTTGTTACATTATTCCATGAACAACAAAAGCTAGAGGCATCAATTCCTGATTTAAGAGAAATGAAAAAATCAGATGATGCTGAAATTGCATTAATGGCTGAAGAGGAATTAGCAGAAGCTAATAAGAGATTAGCTGAATTAGCTGATGAAATTAAGGTTTTATTATTACCAAAGGACCCTAATGACGAAAGAAACGTATTAGTTGAAATCAAGGGTGCTGTTGGTGGAGATGAAGCAAATATTTTTGCTGGTGATTTATTTAGAATGTATCAGCATTATGCAGAATCAAAGGGCTGGAAAATCCAGGTTGATGATGCAACACCAGGAACAGCTGGTGGATATTCAAATATATCATTCTCTATTTCAGGAGAAATGGTATATTCATTTATGAAATATGAATCTGGTGGACATAGAGTTCAAAGAATACCAGTAACTGAATCAAATGGTAGAATTCAAACATCAATCGCTACAGTATTAGTTTCACCTGAAGCTACAGATGACGATGATATTGAATTAGCAGAAAAGGATTTAAGAATCGACACATTCTGTTCATCAGGACCTGGTGGACAAGGTGTTAATACAACTTATTCAGCAGTAAGAGTAACATATATCCCTACTGGTGATTTCGTTGCATGTCAAATTGCAAGATCACAGCATGAAAATAAAGCTACAGCCCTAAGATTATTAAAGACTAAGCTAAAGGCTCAAAGAGATGCTGAAAGAGAAGCAAAAGAGGGTGCAGTTCGTCAATCATTAGTTGGATCTGGTGAAAGAGCTGAAAAGATAAGAACTTATAACTATCCTCAAAATAGAGTTACTGACCACCGTATTGGTTTTACAATTAACCGCTTAGATGCAGTAATTGAAGGAAAATTAGATCTTGTTATTCAAGAATTAATTAACGAAGATCAAAAACGTAAATTATCAAATGAAGAATCAGTAAGATTATAAAAATCAGCTCCTTATGGGGCTGATTTTAAATGAATGTGAGAGGAAAACATGAAGAAACAAATCATTATTTTTTCAGTTATTGCCGCAATTTCATTATTAATATTTATTGTTATTGCATCAATAATTGGTAATGATATTAACACAACTTCACAGCTAGATATTTCCATTATGGATTTCTTTTATAATATAAGAGGTAATAAAAATAGCTTTTTATATTATTTTTGTAGGATAATAACTGAGCTTGGATATACATATTTTGCATTAATTATTGTAGTTTTATTATTAATTCTTACAAAATGTGATTATAGAGCCTTTGCCTTTATTATAGGTGCTTTATTTATGGTTTTATTAAATATGGCATTAAAAGATATTTTCCAAAGAGAAAGACCCGATAAGGAATTATGGTGGGTTGTAGAAAATGATTTAAGCTTTCCATCAGGACATTCAACAACAAGTGGCTTTATTTATATGTTTTTAGGCTACTTTATTTATGATTCTAAATTTAATAAGAAATTAAAAATAGTTGGCTATATATTATGTGGTATATTAATTACAATTATTCCTATGACAAGATTAATATTTGGTGTTCATTATTTTACTGATGTATTAACAGGAACATTAAATGGAATAATGGTAGCATGTATAGCTATTATATTGATGATAATATTTAAAAAATATAAGATATTTGATAAGCCTCTTTTTGTATCAATTTATGAATTATTAAAAAATGATGATAAAAAAGAGGAAGAAAAAAAGCCTGAAGAAGAAAATAGAGAAGAACAATAAAGAGGCAATTATTATGAAGAAAATAAATATTATAATGTTAATACTTTCTTTAGCCTTCGTTCTTGCAGGCTGTAGCTTAAGTGTTACATATAATGCGACAATTATATCTTTAGATACACAAATTGATATTAGCTTTAAATCATCAAAAGGTGGTAAAAAAGCTTTAGATGATGTTAAAAATATATTTAAAGATGTAGATAAATATTCAGATAATTATAATTCACATGATGGCCAAAGCATCAAGGATTTAAATGATCATAGAGAAATAGAACTAAATGATTCTTTAAAGCCTATTGTTGAGGTAGCATTAGAAGTAATGAATGATACAAATGGTTATTATAATCCATTAATTGGTAGATTATCAAAGCTTTGGAAAAATGCAATCAAAAACAAGCAAATTGTTGAACAATCAATTATAGATGCTGAACTTGATATAATGAATAATTCAAGCATTATAATTGAAGGAAAAACAATAAGAATCGAAGGAGATGCTGACCTAGATTTAGGAGGTATCGCCAAAGGATATGCTACTGAAAAGGTACATCAATATTTTGTAGATAATAATATTACTGAATATCTTGTTAATGCAGGAGAAAGTAATGTTTTAGTTGGAACAAGAAAAAAAGGATATAGAGTAGGTTTTTCTAAGCCTTTTGAGGATTCTGTTTATGGAATAATGAATTTAAATGATAAATCAATTGGTACATCATCACCTAAATATCAATCATGTGTGGTTAATAATGAATTGATTCATCATTTATTATCACCATCTACAGGAAAGCCAGCTAATTATTATGAATCAGTTAATGTTATTTGTGATGATAGTATGATCGCAGATGCATATTCAACAGCTTTATTTGCTATGGATTTAGATACACTTAAGGAATTTGTTGATTCAAAGGGTATTCAGGTTATTGTATGTAAGAATAGTGAAATAATATATAAAAAGGTAGATGGTGAATTTGAAGAAATTTAGATTTGATATCATAATTATATCTGTCCTTGTTATTTCATTAGTTACATGGCTTGTACTTTGGGTAATTATTGCTAGTAATAAAAACACAAAGACAAAGGCTGTCATCAAATATGATGATGAAATTATAATGGAGCTTGATATGTCAGATAATACTGAGATTGAATTATTTGATCTAGGCGATGGCAAAAAGCTTAAATATAAAATGATTATAGTTATTGAAAACAAGAAGGTTTGGGTTGAAGAAAACGAATGTCCAAATCATGATTGTATAAAAGAAGGCAAAAAATCAAAGGTCGGGGATGTAATTGTTTGTCTTCCTAACAAGGTTGTAATAAAGGTAGAAAAACTATGAATCAAGGATTAAAAAGATTAATGATTATAGCAATGATGCTAGCAGTGGCAATTATTGTTAATTACATGGAATCATTTATCCCCGTATTTATTCCAGGTGTTAGATTAGGACTTGCTAATGTAATCATATTATTAATGATATATGAATTTAAGTTCTATGAAGCTTTTATTGTAGATTTACTTCGTATATTTATTGTTTCATTACTTCGTGGAACATTTTTAGCACCAGTATTCTTTATGTCATTATCTGGTGGTATGATAAGCTTATTAGTAATGTTTTTATTCTCAAAAATAAAAATATTTACAGCTGTAGGTACAAGTGCTTTAGGAGCATATTTCCATACTGCAGGTCAGCTTGTAGTATTAATTTTAATTGCTGGAACACCAGCAGTAATGAACTACATGCCAATTATTGGATTAATTTCAATTGCGGCAGGTGTTTTATCAGGGTTTATAACACATACTTATCTAATAAGAAGTATTACATATAATTATACTTATGTTGATACTAGATATAAGGAAAGGTATGTTGTTTTAAATAATAATTCTAATGAGTCAAAGGACTAATATTTTCTTTACTTTTTAGGATTATGTTGTATAATTTTATTATGTGAAAGGTTGGTATTTTTATGAAATATACTAAAGAAGATATCAGAAAGATTTGTGAAGAACAAAATATTAAATATATTAGAATGATGTTTACTGATATGGATGGAATGCTAAAGAACGTTGAAATTCCTGTAGATAGACTAGAGGATGCAATGAATAATTCAATTATGTTTGATGGTTCATCTATTGAAGGATTTGCTAGAGTTTATGAGGCAGATATGTTCTTACATCCAGATTTAGATACCTTCCTTGTACTTTCTTGGGAAGATTCAAGATATGGTAAGGCAGCAAGATTTATTTGTGATGTTTATAAGCCAGGTGAAAATGGAGTTCATGTTCCATTTGAAGGAGACCCAAGAGGAGTATTAAAGAGAAATGTTGAATTTATGAAGACATTAGGCTTTAAAGCATTTAACTGTGGTGTTGAGCCTGAATTCTTCTTATTTAAATTAGGTCCTGATGGAAAGCCATCATTAGATTTCAATGATACTGGTGATTATTTCGATTTAGCACCTATTGATAACGCAGTAGACTGTAGACGTGATATCGTATTAGAATTACAAAAGATTGGCTTTAGTGTTGAAGCATCTCACCATGAGGCAGCACCTGGTCAACATGAAATTGATTTCAAATATGATAGCGCAGTAGAAGCTTGTGATAATGTTCAAACATTCAAGCTAGTTGTTAAAAATATTGCAAGACGTCATGGTCTTCATGCAACATTCATGCCAAAGCCAGTAGCTGGTATTAATGGTTCTGGTATGCATGTTAACTGTTCATTATTATCTAGTGATAATAAGAATGTATTCTATGATCCAAATACTGAAAATAAATTATCTCAATTAGCTCTAGATTGGATTGATGGTATTTTAACTCATGCTAAAGGATTCTGTTTCTTAACAAATCCAACTGTTAATTCATATAAGAGAATTGTTCCAGGCTTTGAAGCTCCATGCTATATTTCTTGGAGTGATTCAAATAGATCAACTATGATTCGTATCCCTGCAGCTCGTGGTATGGCTACAAGAACAGAGGTAAGAAGCGTAGATGTTAGTGCTAATCCATATTTAGCAATTTCTGGAATCCTAAGAGCAGGATTAGATGGTGTTATGCATAACTGCAAGCATTTCAATCCTGTATATGATGACCTATATACAATGAATGATGCTGACAGAAAGAAAAAGCATATTGAATCTTTACCTGCTAACCTAAAGGAAGCAATGGATGGATTCCTAGCTGACAAGCTAATGCAAGAAGCTGTTGGTGCTAACGTTACTGAAAAGCTAATCGACGCTAAGAAGAAGGAATGGGATGACTTTAGAAGAAGCGTTACTGATTGGGAAATCAAGAGATATATTGAATTATACTAATATTAAGAGGCTATGCCTCTTTTTATTTTTATTAATATTTATTAATATATATTGAAGAAAATATAAAAAAAATATTGAATTTAAAATCATTTTAGATTATAATAAAAGAAATTTTTTATAGAGCCAATAAAGAGACTATAAAAGGATCTTGAATTTCTAGAGAGTAAGGCGTTGGTGGAAGCCTTATAATTTGAACCTTTGAATCTACCTCTTTGGTGAATGTAATGAATTCCGGTTAATCCCCGTTATCAGATTTCGAGTGAGGTTACCTAATTAAGGGTGGTACCGCGGATTATGATTAATTCGTCCCTTTTCATTGCAATGAGAAGGGACTTTTATTTTTATATCTTAATCTGAAAAAAAATGACAAATAAAAGGAGAAAAGAAAAAATGAGTCGTGTTTACAATTTTTCAGCAGGTCCAGCTGTTTTACCTGAAGAAGTATTAAAAGAAGCAGCACAAGATATGTTAGACTACAAAGGCTGTGGAATGAGCGTTATGGAAATGAGCCACAGATCTAAAATGTTTGACAACATTATTAAAGAAGCTGAGGCTGATTTAAGAAAGTTAATGAATATTCCTGATAATTATAAGGTATTATTCTTACAAGGTGGTGCAAGCCAACAATTCGCTATGGTTCCAATGAACCTAATGAAGAATAAGAAGGCTGGTTTCATTGTTACAGGACAATGGGCTAAGAAAGCTTATCAAGAGGCTGGTATCTATGGTGAGGCTGTTCAATTAGCATCATCAGCTGATAAGACATTCTCTTATATTCCTGATTGTTCTGATTTAGCAGTTACTGACGATATGGACTATGTTTATATTTGTGAAAATAATACAATTTATGGTACTAAGTTTAAAACATTACCTAATACTAAGGGTAAGATTTTAGTTGCTGACCAATCATCTTGTTTCTTAAGTGAACCAGTTGATGTTACAAAATATGGTCTAATCTTTGCAGGTGTTCAAAAGAACGTAGGACCTGCTGGTATGGTTGTTGCTATCGTTAGAGAAGATTTAATCACTGAAGATACATTACCATTCACACCTACAATGTTAAAATATAAGACTCATGCAGATGCTGAATCTTTATATAACACTCCTCACTGCTGGTGTATCTATGTCTGTGGTTTAGTCTTTAAATACTTAC
>JAEEGL011121971.1_pt1 | contig 13504 bp, 8 predicted proteins | sample 9134231 | NCBI WGS metagenome assembly JAEEGL01 (sample SAMN16246548, study PRJNA631951) | gut metagenome | biome: gut microbiome; feature: rumen; material: fiber-attached | host: Bos | place: Iran: Karaj | collected 2018-10
AAATATCGACTTCACGCAATTGGGCGGTATGGCTTCACGAGTATCTGCGGGATTTCCCCGGCAAGCAGGACACTTTGCGCTATGTGCTGACCGCGAATGCCCCCGAAACCAAGGACAACGACTTCACCTGGAAGGACTTCCAGAACCGTAACAACAGCGAGCTGCTGGCCGTGTTCGGCAACTTCGTCAACCGCGCCGTGGTGCTCACGCACAAGTATTTCGGCGGACGGGTTCCCGAGAACCTGAAGCCGGAAGCCATTGACAAAGAGACGCTTGAATCGCTCAAGCCCTGCCGTGCCGCCCTGGAGAAATACATCGAGACCTATCACTTCCGGGAAGCCCTCAAGGAGGCCATGAACATGGCCCGGATCGGCAATAAATACATCTCCGACATGGAGCCCTGGAAGGTGGCCAAGACAGACATGGACCGCACGGCCTCCATCCTCTACACCTGCCTGCAGATCTGCGCAGACCTGGCCATCGTCTTCGAGCCCTTCACACCCTTCAGCGCCGAGAAGCTCCGCAGCATCCTCCGCGTGGGGATCGACGCCGGCACGGACCACCGCGCAGGAGAGGGAAAGCCTACGGTGAATTTCTACAAGGCCGGCGAAGGCATGGCGGTGCATACGGTGCCGGCAGGAGATCCTTCGTCGCCTATGGCTCCTCAGGATGACAAGCGCCTGGAAGAGATCTGTCTTTCTGAGCGCAGCGAAGAATCTCTCGTCCTTCGCTGGGACATGCTGGCGAGCCCCGAGCTCATCCCCGCAGGGCATGAGCTGGGAGAGGCCGTCCTGCTGTTCCGCAAGATTGAGGATGCGGAGGTAGAGGCCCAGATGGCCAAGCTCGAGGCCATCAAGGCGCAGCGGGAAGCGGAAGAGGCTGCCCGGGCCGCTGCGGAAGCCGCCGCCAAGGTGGAGCCTCAGAAGGCGGAGGTTACCTTCGACCAGTTCGGCGCCATGGACATCCGCACGGCCACGGTGCTGGCGGCGGAAAGGGTGCCCAAGACAGATAAACTGCTGAAACTCACCATCGACACGGGGATCGACACCCGGACCATCGTTTCCGGCATCGCCGAATATTACAGCCCGGAAGACATGCTGGGGAAGCAGATCTGCATCCTGGCGAACCTGGCGCCGCGCACCATCCGCGGCATCGAGTCCAAGGGCATGATCCTCATGGCCAAGCAGGGCGACGGGAAGATGCGCTTCATCACCCCGCAGGAAGCGGTTACCAACGGAGCCCAAATCGGTTAAGAGCCTATGAATCCCTATCTGGACCTTTCCCCGGAAGTGGCCGCAGCCCTCGCGGCCGGAAAGCCGGTCGTCGCCCTGGAATCCACCATCATCTCGCACGGCATGCCGTATCCGCAGAACGTGGAGACGGCGCTCCGCGTGGAAGCCACCATCCGGGAAAACGGGGCCGTGCCGGCCACCATCGCCGTGATTGGCGGGCGCCTCAAGGCCGGTCTCACCGCGGAACAAATTGAGTATCTGGGCAAAAAGGGCCGGGAGGTGACCAAAGCCTCGCGGCGGGACCTGCCGGTTCTCGTAGCCCGGAAAGCAGACGGCGCCACCACCGTCACCACCACCATGATCATCGCCGCCATGGCCGGCATCAAGGTCTTTGCCACCGGCGGCATCGGCGGCGTGCACCGGGGCGCGGAAACCACCATGGACATATCGGCAGACCTGGAGGAGCTGGCGCAGACCCCCGTCATGGTCATCTGCGCCGGGGCAAAAAGCATTCTGGACCTGGGACTTACATTGGAGTACCTGGAGACCAAAGGCGTACCGGTCATCGGCTATGGGACGGAGGAGCTTCCGGCCTTCTACACGCGCCGGAGCGGCTTCAACGTGGATTACCGGCTGGACACCCCGGAAGAGCTGGCGGCAGCTTTCCGCGCCAAACTGGAGATGGGGCTCGGCGGCGGCATGCTCGTCACCAATCCCATCCCGGAAGAGTATTCCATGGACCCGGACCGCATCAACGCGGCCATCGACCAGGCCATTGCCGAATGCAATGAAAAGGGCATCAAAGGCAAAGACACCACCCCCTTCCTCCTGGCCCGCATCAAGGACATCACCGGCGGCGATTCCCTCGCCTCCAACATCCAACTGGTCCTGAACAACGCCCGCCTCGCCGCCCGCACCGCCGCCCTGCTTTAGGTTGCGGCTGCTGGGCGCTATTCGGGGCGGCACGTCAGCATCAAGGACTCGGCACACCAGTATCAAGGAAATGGCCAGCCGATGTTCGGCCACGAATTGGCTTTTTTTCCGTATATTTGCAATTCGTGGCTGATTCTCACATATTTGCACAGGCGGCGCCGGAACTGGTCCAACGGATCAGGAAAGGAGACCATGGCGCGTACGAACTCTTCTACAGGATGGAGTTCCTGAACCTCGTGCATTTTGCCGGCAGTTACCTGCAGGACGAAGAAAGGGCAAGGGACATCGCCCAGGAAACGCTGCTGGCCGTGTGGGAGAACCGCCGCAAGCTGGACCCCGGGAAGAACATCCGGAGTTTTGCCTTTACCATCGCCAGGAACAAGACGCTTAACGAACTGCGCCGCCGCAAGCTGTTCCAGCCCACCGGACTGGAAGACGGGGCGCTGGAACTGCTGGAAGACCGTTCGGTAGAGCAGCAGATTGAAGGGCTGGAACTGGCCGCCCTCATTGAAAAGGTGTGGAAGAAACTGCCCAAAGAGATTGCCGGCACCTTCTCCCTGAGCCGGGAGGAGGGACTCAAAAACCGTGAGATAGCGGCCCGGGAGGGCATTTCCGAAAAAACCGTGGAGTACCGCATGCGCGTTGCCCTCGGCCGCTTCCGCGAACTTTTCCGATAATTCATTTAGGGGAAAAGCCGGTTTCTGTGTATATATAGCAGAGTCATGCACTTTGCTATGGAAACACAGAAAGACCTTGCCGGTAAGAACCGGGAGATATTCGAGGGCATGCCGGACAGCTACTATGCCGGCGAGATGCCCGCCAGGGGCAGGAAATGGTATTATCCTGCCATCGCCGCCGCCATCCTCATCCCCCTCCTCGTCTGGGGAATCGGCTTCATGACCCAGTCCCCCGCCATCGCCCCGCAGCGGGTGGCGGAAGCCGTCTATTACGTGGAACGCGGCGTCAAAGGCCAGGTAACGCTGGCGGACGGAACCACCGTCAACCTCAACAGCGGCAGTTCGCTCAAGGTGCTGGGGGAACGCCGCGTGTTCCTGGACGGCGAGGGCTGGTTCGACGTGGAGTCGGACAAGGAGCACCCCTTCTATGTGGAAACTCCTTCCGGCATCTCCGTGAAGGTGACCGGCACCCAGTTCAACCTTTCCAACTATAAGGAAGAAGATTTCAAGGTGCTGCTGGTGAAAGGCAGCATCGAACTCAAGAGCGCTCCCAAGGGCACGCCCCTGAACGTGAAGCCCTCCGAGCAGGTGACGGTGCGCCGCGGCATGGCCAGCAAGGAATTCGCCAACCTGCAGGAGAAGAAGAACGCCACCGCCTGGAAGGAAGGCGTGCTGGTCTTTGACGACAAGCCCCTCCGGGAAGCCATTCCCATGCTGGAACGCTGGTACGGCGTGCACATTACCGTCAGCTCCCCCGCCCTCCTGGACGAGCGCCTCACCGGCGAATTCGACACGGAAACCATCCAGGAAGTGATGAACGTGCTGGCCCTCACCCACGGTTTCACCTGTTCCATCGACCATAAAGACATAACCCTCTCCCGCTGATGAAAAGGATCCTCATCATGTTGGCCGCCCTTGCCCTGAGCCTCACGGCAGCGGCCCAGACCATCCGCGTGGATGTGAAAGGAGAAAGCCTGCAGTCTGCCCTGAAGGCCATTTCGGCCCAGACCGACTACAAGTTCGCCTTCAACAGCCGCAGCATCGACACCTCCGTGACCATAACGGTGAAAGTGGAATCGGACAGCATTGACGAAGTGCTGGCCGCCGTCCTCAAAGGCACCGGCATCGGGTACTCGGTGGTGGGCAGGCAGATTGCCCTCTTCGCCCAGCCCAGGGAAAATGCCGGGGAAAGCACCCGTCCCAAAGCTTCCGGTCCCCTGAAAGTCAGCGGCGTCATTGCCGATGAAGAAGGCGTCCCCCTGGAAGGGGCCGGCATCCTGGTCAAAGGCACCACCACCGGCACCATTGCCGATGCCGACGGAAAATGGTCCCTGGAAGTCCCGGGGGCCGATGCCGTCCTGCTGGTTTCGTACATCGGCATGGAAGACATGGAAGTGCCGGTGCAGGGCAGGAGCTACCTGCCGCTGGTGCTGAAGGCCAGCTGGGAGTTCATCAACCAGGTGGTGGTGACGGGCTACCAGACCCTCTCGCGGGAGCGCTCCGCCGGCTCCTTCGCCAACGTGTCGGGCGACGCCGTGCGCAACCAGGCCAACATCCACGGCAACGTGCTCCGAAGCCTGGAAGGCTCCGCCGCCGGCCTCAGCGTGACGGAGACGGCCGACGGGGTCACCTACCTCATCCGCGGCGTATCGTCCATCAACTCCAAGCGGGAGCCGCTGTTCATCGTGGACGGCGTGGCCATGACCCGCGAACAGATGGACAAGATGGTGAACCCCAACGACGTAGAGAGCATCAACTTCCTCAAGGACGCTACGGCAGCCTCCATCTGGGGCGCCCAGGCGGCCAACGGCGTCATTGTGGTCACCACCCGGAAGGGCAAGGCCGGCGACATCAGGATTTCCTACAACGGCAGCTTCACCTTCAAGGGCAAGCCGGACTGGAAGTACATGGACATGATGACGAGCGCCCAGTTCATCCAGTCGGCGGCGGAAGTATTCGACCCGCAGACCTACAGATGGGCCGATGTCCAAAGCAACACCTACGGGACGGGGAACGACTACAAGATTGTCTACCCGCACGAAGAGCCCCTCTACCGCTACTATCTGGGCGAGATAAGCCTGGACGAAAGGAACGCCGCCCTCGACGCCCTTTCCCGCGTGGACGGCCGGAAGGAATATGAAAAGCATTTCATGAGTCGTGCCTATCTCATGAACCATTCCCTGTCCCTGTCGGGCGGCACCGAGAAAAACAGTTTCTATGTGTCCCTGGAAAGCCAGCGGACCCGGGGCACCGCCAAGGATACGGAAAACGAGTACCGCCTCTTCTTCCGGGACGGCCTCCAGCTCACCCGCTGGATGGAACTGGACCTCAGTGCCCACCTGTTCTACTCCGACGCCCGGTCTTACCAGATGGCCCATTCCCTGAGCGACCTTCCCTATATTTCCTATTTCGACGCGGAAGGAAACCCGCTGTCGCTCAGTAATTATGTCATGTCCAACGATTACCGGAGGAGCGTGGAAGGCGTCACCGGCATCAACCTGGACTATTATCCTGTTGCCGACTATCTCTCCTGCCCGGTGACGGAAAAGACCCTCGGAGCCAATGCCAACGCCGGCCTCACCATCCACTTCGCCCCCTGGCTCAGCTACGAAGGACGGTTCCAGTATTCGCTCACCCGGGGCGAGGGGGAATCGTACCTGGCGCCGTCCAGCTTTGGCGTCCGCATCGAGCGGGCGCAGGGCACGGACATGGAGGGGACGCAGTATCTCCCCTCTTCCGGCGGCCATTTCACCGCCTCTTCCTCCTCCATGCGCTCGTACACGGTGCGGAACCAGCTGAACCTGGACAAGGGCTTCGGCCCCGATGAAATGCACCGGATTACGGGCGTGGCGGGCTTTGAGTTCAGCAGCCGCAAGACCGGCGACAAGAGCACCTTCCTGAGGGGCTACGACATCCAGACCATGCAGTACATCTTCTATGACGACTACTCCCTGGAGCGCACCGGCGTCAAGAACCCTGCCCTGCCGGCCTTTGCCGCATCGTCCACCAACACCTTCGACCCCAACAGATTCGGCCAGACGGAGATGGAATACCGTTTTGTGTCCATGTACGCCAATGCGGCCTATACCCTGCTGGACAAGTATTCCCTGAACGGCAGCATCCGCGTGGACCAGTCGAACCTCTTCGGGTCCGACCCCTCCGTGCAGTTCAAGCCCATCTGGTCCACCGGCGTCATCTGGAATGCCGCCAAGGAAGACTTCATGAGCGGCACCTCCCGCTGGCTGAACCGCCTGAACCTGAGGGCCAGCTTCGGCTTTGCCGGCAACTCGCCGGACCCGGGGCAGGGCGGCCCCTACAATATCCTTTCATCCGTCTCGGAAGCCAACTACAGCCGCTTCGGGCTGGGCTATGTGGTGGCGACCCCCGCCAACGACAAGCTTTCGTGGGAGAAGACCCAGATTGTGAACCTGGGTGTAGACTGGGCCGTCCTGGGGAACCGTCTCAGCGGCGAGATAGACTTCTACCACAAGAATACCACCAACCTGCTGGGCCAGGCGCCGGTGGACCCCACCACCGGTTTCACCACAGTCCTGTCCAACATTGGCTCACTCACCAACACCGGCGTGGAACTGACGGTCAACAGCACCAACATCACCTCCGGCCGCTTCGAGTGGACCACCGACTTCAACATCACCTACAACCGCAACAAACTGGTGGACATGTATGTGGAGCCTCCCACCTCGCCCTACCGGATGATTGAGTACGACTACTGGAAGGGCTATCCTTTCGGAACGGTGTTCGCCTACCGCTGGGCCGGCCTGGACCCTGCCGACGGCATGCCGCGCGTGTACGACTCGGCCGGCAGCGCCGTCCGTTCCATCACTGACATAGACACCCTGGACGCCGTGCGTTTCATGGGCTCCACCGTCCCGCCGGTCTTCGGTTCCCTGAACAACAGCTTCCGCTGGGGAAACTGGGACCTTGCCGTGTCCTTCATCTTCAACCTGGGCCACGTGATGCGGAACGACGTGAATTCCACCTTCTCCTACCGGCTGGGCGGAAACCTTCACAACGACTTCGCCAAGCGGTGGAAACAACCTGGCGATGAGGCGTTTACAAACGTTCCCGCCTACTACTCGCTCCGCAACACCTCCATCAACGAGACCGACGTCCTGCTGCTGTACCGCTACGCGGACGTGAACGTGGTCTCCGCTTCCTACATCAAGCTCCGGGAAGTGTCCCTCGGATACCGCCTGCCCGCCCCGGCCTGCCGCTTCCTGCATGTGCAGAACGCCACGGCCCGGCTGCAGGCTTCGAACCTCGCCACCATCGCGTTCAACGGCCAGGGAATCGACCCGGAAGCCTTCCATTTCACCGGTTCCCGCGCGGAACGCTTCCATCCCTTTGTATCGGCCAGCCTCAACATAGAATTCTGATTGCCATGAAAAGATTCATTCTCCTGACCGCCACCCTGCTGGCCCTGTGCTCCTGCACCAAATACCTGGATGTCAAGCCCCGCGGCTATGACATCGCATCCCGGGTCGAACACTACGAAGGCATGCTGTATGGCTCAGAAATGGCGTTCATGAATACCTCCTACGCCTACCGGAGCATGGAGTGCTATACGGATACGGACGGCTACGCCAACGCATACAGCCAGATAGGCAGCTATGTCTGCAACAGCTTCCAGTGGAGCCGCCAGGTTTACCGCGAAGACCAGATCTGCGGCGAATGGAACAGCTTCACCACCCTTCTGTACCACTATAACGTCGTGATCAGCGAAGTCATGAATGCCGAAGGGGGTACCCAGGAGGAGAAGCTTGCCATCCTGTCCGAAGCCCGGATGCTCCGCGCCTGGTGCACCTTCATGATGTCCTTCTTCTTCGGGGAAGTCCCCATCATCCAGAAGGCCTCCACCATGGACAACAGCTTCCCCCTAAGCAGTGTCGAAGATGTGAAATCCTTTATAATCAGCGAGATGAAAGAATCCGTGGAACACCTCCGGGACGTTCCCGAACACTATCTCAGGGTCTTCCGCCCCACCGGCTACGGCCTCTACGGCAAAGTGCTGTTCCTGTACGGGGAATACGACAAGGCCTGCGAAGAGCTGAAAAAATGTCTGGACCTGGTGAAGGAACAGCCTTCCCTCGGGCTCATCGACTACCGGCCCCTCATGGACGCCAACGGAGACATCGACTATCCGGTGCGGGCCGACGTGAATCCGGAAAGGCTCTTCTACGTGGTGGACATGCCGCGCCTCTGGAGCAGCGTCTATGCCTCCATGTACAACAGCCTCATGTTCGGGGTGCGGAACGACCTGATGGAGCGATTCTTCCCGGACCGGCACGACTGCCGGCTGGCCTTCCATTCCACCGTCTCCAACGGCACCAGCGCCTATAAGAAGTATTCTTCCAAGGAAGTCTATGCGGCCAACATGGCCAATATCGCCACCAACGTGGGCCTGGACCTCGCCGAAGTCTATACCATGTACGCCGAATGCCTGGCACGGAAGGGCGACACCGCCGGCGCCGCCGATATCCTTCTGGAACTCAGGCGCTTCCGCATGGACGAAGGCCACGAGGCCATTCCTGCCACCGTGGTAACGAAGGACGATTACGTCCGTTTTGCCTTCGAGGAACGGATGCGGGAACAGTTCGGCTTCGGGACCAGCTGGTTCGACATGAAGCGCCTGTGGGACGACCCGCTGTTCCAGGACCTGAAGCCCCTGTACGTACACCGCGTAGGGGACGAGACGTACACCCTCACGGAAGATGCGCTGTACATGGACTATCCGCCCACTGTCCTGGCCTGGCATCCGGAATACGAAAAATCTAAAAACAATTAATACCTTTGTACTTATGAAAAAAATGATCCTTCTGGCAGCCGCCGCAGCCGCCGTCTGCCTTGCAGCCTGCAAAAAGCCCGACACCCCCGAGCCCACGCCCGGCCCAGGCCCCGAGACCAAAGATGCGGTAACCGTCTCCCCGGCTTCCCTCGCCTTTGAGAGCGATGGCGGAACCCTTCGCGTTGCCGTCACCACCAACGTGGAAGACTATACCGTGAGCGGCAATCCGGACTGGCTTACCGTTGCCAAAAACGGCAAGGAGCTTTCGCTCACCGCCGCCCAGAACACGGTGAACGAGGCGCGCAGCTGCACCCTTACCGTAACCGCCGGCAAGGCCACCGCCTCCATCGCCGTTTCCCAGAAGGCCGGCAGCCCGTATGCCGGATTCACCGTCTGCACTTCCGCCACGTTCGAATATGCCGGCACCATGCTCTATCAGTTCCTCAAGCCCTCCGAAGAGGATTACGGCGGCCAGGGATACATTTCCATGTCCGACGAGGACGGAAACCGCATTGCCATCTGGGTCTATACCGACCTGTTCACCTCGGAAGAAGAGGTGGAGCTCACTCCCGGAACCTACGTAAAGGGTGCCGACAATTATCCTTACGCGCTGGTAGCCAAGAAGATGACCTATGTTCCCGGCGTTGTTTTCTCCTTCTCCGACGATGAAGAAGAGGAGGAGGAAGTGGGAGGATCCTACTTCTCCAACCTGACCACCGAAGAGGACATTCCGCTCACGGACGGAACCGTGGAAGTGACAGCCGGAGAGGGCGGCGCCCTCACCGTCAAGGTGGACATGACCGGTGCCGACGGAAAGGCCTACAAGTATGTCTTCGAGGGCCAGGTGGAGATAGACACGGAAGGCGCCACCTATCCGGGCAACTCCGACCGCATTGACGTCGCCGCCACCGTTTTCGGCGCCGACTGCTATTACAGGGGCGATGTCTATGGAAACGGCACCTCCAACTTCATCCTCCAGCTCTACTCGGGCGACGAGGAAGATCCCGCCATCACCAGCTACGAATTCAACACGGCCGCCGTGGATTTCTCCGAAGACATCGACCTCAGCGGCGAGTACTACACGCCGTCCGTGGGCGGTGAAGAGGGCGAAGAGGGCGAAGAGCCCGCAGATCCCTTCGGCGCAGGCATGCTCATTCCCGGCGCCCTGGTAGAAGTGATTCCGGGCTTCGAGATGCCTCAGGGCACTTATATCATGTACAGCTTCGGCGACTATGTGCTGGCCGACGCCTTTGCTTCGCTCGTCCTCACCAGACAGGAAGACGGCAAGTACACCCTCACCTCCGCCATCATGTCCTCCGCCGGCGACATGGTCATGTTCATGGGCGCCGACTTCACGGGCATCCACGACCTGGAGATCTCCATCATCGACGGCCGCGACAGCGGTGAAGACTAATGACTGAAACTATGAAAAAAGTATTTGTAACCTTCTGTGCTGCAGCCCTTTTACTTGGCTGCAGCACCCCCGGGGGGAACGGCGGTCCCACCGTCTTCCAGGGCCGCTTCATCGGCTATACCGACGAATTCGTAGAGTTCTTCCTCCCGCAGGAGGACGGCGATTTCCAGGAAATCCAGCTCCACGTGCAGCCGGACGGCAGCTTCTGCGACACCATCCAGTTCGACAAGAACTATTACGATGCGCCCCTGTTCGCCGACAAATTCATGTTCCGCGTCTCGGTGGAGCAGGGAAAGACCTATAACACCGAGTTCGACATTACCGAGGAAGGCGTGGAGACCAACTTCCGCTTCATCGGGGAAGGCGCCGCGGAAAATGCCTTCATGGCCCACCTCTGGGCCTCGGAGGCGCAGCAGGCCATGAAAGACGCCTCCACCAGCTTCAAGGATGCCCGGAAGGCATTGACGGACAGCTACATTCCCCTCCGGGAGGAACTCAGCCGGATTTCCAACAAGCCTTTTGTGAAGTACTATCAGGAAGAGCTCGACAAGAAGGAGAATGACCTTTGCTACTACTTTCCTTTCTACGCCATCCTCAAGACCGGCAGCTGCCCCGACGATGCAGACTTCAACGCCTTCATCGACAAGAAGAAAAAGCTGTCGGACGAGGAGCTCCAGAGCACCCTTTCCTTCTATCTTACCAATGCCGCCTATGTGGTGAACGGGATTGAAGTGACGGAAGCTCTCAAAGCCGCCGCCAGCTGCGCCCCCAATCCGGAGCAGAAAGAATGGGCCATGTCCCAGATGTTCACCCAGATGGTGAACGCCGGCAACATCAACGGCCTGGGCGAAGGCTATGACTACCTGGCCGAGCATGTGAAGAACGAAGAATACCTGGACCAGGCGTACGAACTCTGCAACAACGCCCTCCTGCTGGCTCCCGGCTCCGAAGCCCCGGACATCGAGTTCGAGGATATCGACGGGAACATCCATCACCTGACCGAATTCAGGGGAAAGCCCCTCTACGTGGACCTCTGGGCTTCCTGGTGCGGCCCCTGCTGCGAGGAAATCCCCCATCTGGCCAGGTTCGTGGAGTCGCTCGGCAGTAACCCCGACATCCAGTGCATCAGCATCTCCATCGACGACAGCCGTTCCGACTGGACGTCCAAACTGGAAGAAGTGGGATCGGCCTGGCCGCAGTTCCTGGCCACCGAGGACGGGCAGGCCAGCATTTCCGGCAAGTACTTTGTCACCGGCATCCCGCGTTTCCTGCTCATCGGCGCGGACGGAAAAATTGCCTCGGTGAATGCGCCCCGCCCCTCCAACCCGAACTTACTTGACGAATTAAAAGCCTCATTATGAAAAGAATAGCGCTTGTGGCGGCGGTGCTCGCCGCCCTCGTCTCCTGCGGGCCCAAAAGCCTGTTCAGCGGGCACATCCGTGGCATTGAATCCGGGCAGCTCATGTTTGTCTACAGCAGCGACGGGGATTCCGGCCAGATGGCCATGGATACCGTCCGCCTGGGCAAGGACGGCTCGTTCCGCTGGGACCCTCCCGTGGCGGAGAACGGCATCCTGATGATTGTGGACCCCGCCCGTTTTATCGACTATCAGACTTTCTCGGTGTACCCCGGCCAGCAATGCATCATAGAGGGGACCCTTACCGACTACGAAGTGAGCGGTTCCAAGTTCTATAAGGACTGGGGCGTCTTCCAGAAGATGACCGCCGGGAATGCGGCCGCCCGCCACGAGCTCATGGCGAGCATCCCCGAGGAAGAGGATCCGGACTATGACATGGCGGAATACAGCGCCAAAGACCGCGCCCTCAAGGAGGAATGGGACAAACTGGCCGTGGAATACATCAGGCAGAACCCCGGCAGCGAGGTATGCGCCTACCTGGCCCACGAACTGAGCAAGGCGGACGATTTCTATGAGGTGGAGGAAATCATCACCCCCGAGGTGAAGAAGGGCCCGATGGGCTATCTGATTGAAAAGAAGAGCCTTGCCCTGGATGCCGAAGCGCTCCGCCAGGCATCGGCCAAGGACATCTACGAAGGGGCCGTGGCGCCCGACTTCTCCCTTCCCACCTCTACGGACGGAACCTTCACCCTTTCCGAGTACCGCGGCCGCTATGTGCTCCTGGATTTCTGGGGCACCTGGTGCGGCTGGTGCATCGAAGGCCTTCCTACCGTAAAGGATATCGCCCACTCCTACGCCGACCGGCTTACCGTGGTGAGCGTAGACACGCGGGACCCCAAACAGGCCTGGCTCAAAGGAATCGAAGAATACGGAATGGACTGGGTGCAGGTCTATAATTCCGACGAAGACGCCATCGACGCCAAGTATGCCGTCCAGGGCTTCCCGGGATTCTACCTTATCGACCCGGAAGGGATCATCCGCATGATTGCCTTCGGCGAGCCGGCCCACTTCGTGGAAAAGATTGGTGAACTTATCAGCGAATAGACGATATGACCAGAAAACTCAACGGCCTCAAAGGGGTGCTGCTCACGCTGGCGGCACTCCTGGCCTTTGCCGCCCCTTCCCTGTCGCAGATCCGCCAGCCGGTCAAATGGACGGTGGAAGCCAAAAAGGTGAAAAAGAATGTCTATGACATCACCGCCACGGGGTCCATCCGCTCGGGGTGGCACATCTACGACCTGGAGGATTATCAGCTGGGGCCGAACCCTACCATCTTCACCCTCAGCGGAGACGCTGTCGAGGCGGAGGGAAAGCCGCAGATCACTTCGGACATCGACCGCTCCTATGACGATATCTTCGAGATGGAGATCGGCACCTGCGAGGGGCCTGTGACCATCGTCCAGCGGGTGCATACCCTGCAGGAAGGCCTCTGCGACGTGAATGTCCACATCGAATGGCAGGCCTGCAACGAGGGCAACTGCCTGCCGCCGGACGAGTTCGACACCACCCTGCAGGTGGAAGGGGCTTCCGCCTCGTCTGCAGGGAGTCTCTGGAGCCTCATCCTGGAGGCCATCCTCTGGGGCTTCCTCATGCTCCTCACCCCGTGCGTCTTCCCCATGGTGCCCATGACGGTGTCTTTCTTCCTCAAGCAGTCGGACACGCCGGCCAAGGGACGTTTCAACGCGCTCATGTACGGGATTTTCATCGTCCTTCTGTACACCATTCCCATCTGCATCATCATCGGGCTCACCTGGGCCATCGGCGGCTCGGCGGTGACGGCCGACATCTTCAACTGGCTGTCCACGCACTGGCTCCCGAACATCCTGTTCTTCATCATCTTCATGGTGTTCGCCGCCTCTTTCTTCGGGGCTTTCGAGATTACCCTGCCGTCGTCCTGGACCACCAAGGCAGACTCCAGGAGCGGCAAGGGCGGCCTCCTGGGCGTGTTCTTCCTGGCCCTGACGTTGGTGCTGGTGAGCTTCAGCTGCACCTGTCCCATCGTGGGCACGGTCCGTAGCAAGAGCA
>JAEEGL014039785.1_pt1 | contig 13504 bp, 10 predicted proteins | sample 9134231 | NCBI WGS metagenome assembly JAEEGL01 (sample SAMN16246548, study PRJNA631951) | gut metagenome | biome: gut microbiome; feature: rumen; material: fiber-attached | host: Bos | place: Iran: Karaj | collected 2018-10
CAGATGATCGGCGGTAAGGACGCAAAGAACTTCGGTCAGGGCAAGAACTCATGGCTCACAGGTACAGCTGCATGGAACATGGTAGCTATTTCCCAGTACATTCTTGGTGTACAGCCTGTATTCGACGGACTCAAGGTAGATCCTTCCATTCCGCACGAGTGGGACGGCTTCACAGCAGTTCGTAAGTTCAGAGGTGCAACATTCAACATCACAGTCAAGAATCCTGCACACGTATGCAAGGGTGTAAAGACAATGACAGTTGACGGCAAGGCAGTAGAGGGATGCGTAATTCCTGTATGCAATGGCGGCACACACGAAGTTGAAATTATAATGGGCTAAGCCCAAGAAAAAGGCGGACAATATGTCCGCCTTTTTTAATGCATAATTCATAATGCAAAATTCATAATTGTTGTGTCCGCTCTGCGGACGTAACTAAAACGTAGGGGCGGATATTATCCGCCCGAAAAATATAATATATATGTAGGGGGCGGCGTTCCGCCGCCCGCGAGCTGTGCAAGCCTGTTAAAAGTGAAAAAACTTAAAATGGCAAATATCCGCCATTTCTGATCATCGTGAAAGTGAAGGTATGGAATCGGCAAGAAATGCCAATGCCCCGAAAACACTTACAAAGTAAATAATTATAAAACCTATGGATATACCGAGACCAATAGCTCCGAGTTTTGATCCCCATTTTGCATAGTCTTTTCCCGGACGTTTCTGATCGAGCGATATTTTTCCGAGAACTATTGAGACTATAGCGCATAGAAGAGAGAACCATATTGCCAGAAAAGCAGTCGGGATAGAGCATATTCCGAATACAAGCGAAGCTATAGCCATATTGGCGGTCGGCTCAGCGGCTGATTTAGTCGGAGCAGTCTGCTGAACACTGTTAGGCTTGCTGTCTTCCGAGAAAGATTTACCGCAGGCATTGCAAAATTTAGCGTCATTTGGGTTTTCTTTTCCGCAGTAAGTACAAAACATAATCATTCCCCTTTCAGTTTTACTTTAATAAATTATAACACATATGTATTCTAAATGTCAACATATATATTCAATATTTACAAAAAATCGTATATCATATTATCAGAGGTGATAATATGTATATACCAACACTTGATTCTAAGATCGTAGGCGAAGTAATAGCGGAGTTCCGCAAGAAAAAGGGGATATCGCAGGAGGTAATAAGCGGACTTGCTGATATAGGGCGTACACACCTCAGTGCAATAGAACGAGGCGAAAGGAAGCCGACTCTTGAGACATTGTATCGTATATCAAACGCGCTCGGCGTAAAAATGAGTGATATAGTTTTAGCTATTGAAGAAAAAATAGGTTAATTATGTATAAGGGCGGATATTATCTGCCCGAAAGATACCGTATAAATTTGTAGGGGCGATGCAATCATCGCCCCCTGATCTGATAGAATTATTGAAGTTTAAAAAGAACTGCTGCTGTTTTGTTTTATTCCGTATATACCTGCTATCAACAGCATTACAGCACCTGCGAGCATAGTATAAAAGCCGTAGGAATAGCCAATACTGATATCCAGATATTCAACAAGCTCCTTCCAGTATTCACCCATTTCTTTGACGTCGTTCATTTTTGACATCAGTCTGCTTTCGGAAGAAAGAATCGCTTCACCAATAGTCAATATAACAGAGATTATTCCTACAGTAAAAACGCCCTTGTTCGTTTTCATCAATGAGAATATCGCGCCAAGTACAGCAACGGTTACAAATAATATCCAGTCTTTGCCGTCTGAGAGCGAAAAATCATAAGCTACTCCTGACTCAGTTATTCCTGATGTCATAGTAAAGAACGGTAGGAAAATAGTCACAAATATAATTACAGAAGCTATCAGTCCCAAGACGTTAGGCGATGATTTTGTTCTGAATGTTGGCTGTGGAAGAGGTGCATAATTGCTGTAGTTTCCGTAATTGCCGTAGTTGTTATTATAATTGCTATTATAGTTGTTATTGTAGTTATTGTTATAGGTGTTTTGCTGAGGCTGGTTATTCGGATCGCTGTTGAATTCCGTTCCGCAGAATGGGCATTTTTTTGTGCCGTCCATAAGGTTGCTGTTGCAGTTTGGACAATACATGACATCACTCCTGTCTTAATAAATAATATAACGTAATTATAGCATAAAAATATTAAAAATGTCAATCTTGATACCGAAAGTTTACAAAAAAATTTCTTTATCCGGATATATCTGACCGGCTTGACAAAAGTCTGTAATTATGATACAATTATTAAAATTTTTGTAGGGGGGATTTGCCTTGAAAAAAGCAATAATAGTTCTTAGCTTACTGGTTGTGGTGTCGGCGGCAGTATCCTGCGGCAATAAAAAAGCGACGCTTGACCCGATAGAGATAACAGCTGAGGAAATGCAGACGGTAGCGGATTATCAGCCCATAGAGACTGACCCCATCGTTACAACTACCGAAGCAGTTACGGAAGCGCAAACGTTGTTCGGCAACGCAGGCGAGGGGACAAGCTTCAAAAACGGCAAAGCAGAGGGAAATGTATATACTTCCGAATATGCTGGCATGAAGGTAACATTCCCCGATAATACAGCGTTGAACGACAGAGCGGCAAATGACGAAGAGATAAGGAAAAATTGGTCATCGCTGGATAAACGTACTCAGGAAGAGCAGAACAGCCGCATCACAGACCTTGTGGCAAACGGTATGGACACTACATATGTTTTCCAGTTTTACAATACAAAGCTGATGTTTCCCGATAAGGAAAATGTTACTGTAGAGGAGTTCATGGAAAAGCAGATAGCTTTTAATGAAACAGAAGATATAATGCTGTCAAAGCCCGAAAAAACAACACTTGGCGGCAAGGAATACACAAAGGAGACTGTAGTGATAGAGCAGCTTGGCTTGGAGCTCGTATACTACGTGAGAAAGATAGACGATGATTTCGTGCTGGTCATAAATTCACAGGGTGAAGTAGGGTTTGACCATACGATGCTTGAAAAAGCAATCGAAGCAATATAACAAAAAAGGACTGCATATGCAGTCCTTTTTATTTCGCTTGGTTAAATAAGATGTGATTTTTTAAGACCTGATTTATCCAGAGCAAGTCCCGTAACGATAAACAGTACAGTGCTTGCGGCTATCTGTACGCAATAAGCGGGAGTCTGTCCGAAGGCTGCGATGATAGCGGCAGTTGAAAAGCTCTTGGTGATGACAATTCCCTCATAGATGCTGTATCCGACCACACAGAGTATAAGTGACGGGATAATACCGAGGAGATTGCGCTTTGTGATTATCTTATCCGATCTATTTGTAAAGAACAGAGCTGTAATTGCTTTTATAACGATAGTTGCAGGTATCCAGATAGGGAATCCCGAAAGTCCGTCAGCCAGTCCGCCTCCGATAACACCTGCGGCAACTGCGTAGGGCGTAGGAAGGATACAAGCGGCGAGGTATATGAGTCCGTCACCTGCATGGGTATAGCCTGCACCTGTAGGCACATGGATATAGGCGGTGAATACGAAAATCAGTGCTGAAAAAAGACTCGTAAGCACCATTTTTTTGATTTTGTCTGTCTGAGCTGTTCTTGTCATAACAAAGCCTCCTCAAAACTACTAATCCTATATGTATTAGTTTAGTTTATTATAACACTATACATACGTTTTTTCAATAGAAAAGATATACAAACTTTGCAAACGCAAATTTGCCGAAAGTGTTACAGATGCCGCAATATAGGGGAAAAATATAGCTGCTTATAAAAACAATCCTATAAGGAAAGCACTTCCCGAGGCTGCAAGAGCCACCACTATAAGGGGCATTTCCAGAAAGGCAAGCACTATTGCAACAGCCGTACCTGCAACAGCAGTATAGATGTTATGAGTGGTATAGAATATAGCAGGTATAGTCATAGCGCTGAGAACAGCGTATGGGATATAGTACAGGAAGCTCCTGAAAAAGCGCGATTTTATTTTCTTTCGGAAGAAAGTGAACGGCACCATACGTATGAGGTAGGTCACGCCTGCCATTACGAAAATATATACAGCAAGGCTCATTCTGTCGCCTCCTCATCTTTTATGGGGAAAAGAAGGGCAGCAGCCACAGAAGCGGTGATAGCCGATATGATTATAGCAAATCCCTCGCTTATAAAGGGCAGGCAGTATTTGAATACTACGCTAAGAGCTGCAGCCATGATTACGACGAAGAGAACGCTGTGCTGCTTTTTGGCAGGGGGTATGATTATAGCGATGAACATACCGTACAGCACTATCTCCATAGCCGTACTTACCGAAGCAGGCAGAAGCTCACCTGCTGCCGCACCGAGAGCCGTACCTGCTATCCAGCCTACAGCGGCAATTAATATCATACCGTACATATATGCAGGGGTAAGAGGCTTTTTCTGTGCGGAGCATACTCCGAATATCTCATCGGTTATGCCGAATGAGGCAAGAAGGCGGTGAGGCGTAGTAAAACTCTTGTCAAGCTTCTGTGAGAGTGAAAGTGCCATAAGTGAATAGCGTATATTTATAGTTAGCTGGAGCAGTATCATTTCGATGATAGTGCCTCCTGCCGCAATGACATCTATACCTGCTTTCTGACCTGCGGAAGTAAGGCAGGTAGCAGATATGGCAGATGCCTGAAAAACGGAAAGCCCTGCCTTGTTCACGCAGAGTATACCGAGTCCGAAAGACACAGAGAGGTATCCCAGAAAGATAGGGATACCGTGTGACATTCCGCGAAGAAAGTTATTTTTCATAATGACTGCACCCGCAGTCCTGAGATGATCGACATATTTATCCTCCGAGATAATATAGTTACAGCGATTTTATCCTTTCGGCAGAATCGCTTATCTCTGCCCATGAATAGTCTATCATGTATTCACCGTGGTAGGAATTGAGGGCAGAGGCGTCACCAGAAAACAGGTCGTACAGGTCGCAGTTTACAGCCTCTTTGTTTATCTGTATCTGCCTGTTCTGTTTTATTATGACATTGCTGAAGCCTGCGGCTTCTATATCCTTGATAAGGTCAGAGACATACTGCGAGACCTTTTTTGAAGTAGGTCTGTCGAAGTCCTCAACTTCAAGAACATCGGCAGCTATCTCCTTGCTTGTGACAGGATAGCCGCACTGGTCTATGAGATAGGCGAATATTTCCTTGGAAATAGTTCGTGAAAATTTTATAGGTGTATTATCCTTGCCGAATACGCGAAAATTGCCGAATGTACGTATTTTCAGTCTGGTGTCGTCCTTTTGTTCGGGAACGGCTGAGTATCTGAAATTATCGAATTCATTGCGTATATCCTGTTCGGTGTACGGCTTCATTATGTAACCGCTTGGACGCATCTGTATAGCTGCAAAGGCGTATTCCGAATAGCTCGTAACGAAAACGATATTGCACACAGGGGAATGCTTTTTCAGTTCTATAGCCACCTGAATGCCTGACATCTTGCCTATGCGGATATCGAGGAAGGCAGCGTCGAAGGACTTCTTGTCCTCATATTCAAGGAACTGTGCAGCTCTTCTGAATGCTACGATCTCTGCATCGGGCTTTACTTTTTTGATAGTTTCTACAAGAAGCTGGAGTGCATATTTTTCATCATCTATTGCCAGAATTTTCATCGTTTTTCTCCTTTGGAATAAGAATAACGCATTCAGTTCCCTCATCGGGAACACTGTTTATGATAAGTTCACCGCCGCATTCGTCCTCAAGACGCTTGCGGACGTTGTTTATGCCTATATGGCTTTCATCGAGAAGGTCGAGGGCAGAGGTATCGAAGCCTGCACCGTCGTCCCTGATGGTGATCCTGTGGTGAGTTTCGGTCTCATCAGTGGTGATGCAGACAGTGCCGCAGCCGCTTTCAGAGCTGTTTATGCCGTGCTTTACGGCATTTTCCACCATTGGCTGTACCGTGAGTACAGGCAGCATGAACATTTCGTTCCTGATATCGAATTCGATATTCAGGTCGTCGTCAAATCTGAGTTTTTCCAGAGAGAGGTATATCTTTGTATGCTCAAGCTCCTCCTTGATGCTCACAAGACCGTTTCTGCTCATGGCGTCAAGATTTTGTCTCAGATACTTTGAGAAGTCGATAAGGGCGTTTTTTGTTTTTTGCGTATCCTTATCGCAAAGATATATTATCGAAGTTAGAGAATTGTACATAAAATGGGGCTGTATCTGCGAAAGAGTCAGCACCCTTCGGCTTTTTTCGAGCTCAAGCTCGCTGGTCCTGAGCTTTGTTTCCATTTCGCGCTGATATATGGATATCAGGTAGAAATAGAAGATTATAACGTCGAGAGCAACTATCTCGTCCATAAGGTCTACGACGATATAGGCGGCTTCAAGGTAGCACTCGAATATGGTCAGGAAAACTATGAATATAACGGTAGCGCCCTTGGTACGCTCCTTTGATTTGAAGAAGCGGATAGAGTACCTCAGCAGGAGCAGCATATATATCATTCCCGCAAAATACGGGGCAAGGAAGAATATCCTGTCCTCATAGATCAGGTGCTTGTCAAAGCTGAAAATTATTTTCGGACCGAAAAGGTTGATTATCTCCGCCAGTATAAGTATTCCCTCGGGAATGAAAAGCAGATATCTCTTTACATTTGGTGTAACGAGCAGTATCTCGATATAGGCTATCATAGGAAAGAGGATATGCTCAACTGTTGAGCGGAAATACATAAAGTACATTGCAGGGTCGCCGCGGTAATCGTAGTTTTCGTCGTAGATCTTTTTCACGAAAAGCTCTCTGAAGAAGGTGTTTGCAACGATAATGGTTAGCAGCAGGACTATCACAGCGATATGCTCGGTACCGTGAGGACGTTCCTTGCGGTTTTCGATGAGCAGTACGATGATACCGATAATAAGAGCAACAGAGACAAAATTATAGCTGATAAGATACGAGACCAATTCCATAACAGTTCTCCTTGTGATTATGTATAATACAGCAGACTGCATTTTGACCATATAATGGTATTATAACACATTCTGCACTGTTTGTAAAGAAAAGGAAAACCGTTTTTTGTGTGTATTATTCATAAAAAATCACCTGACAGCGGCAGTATTTGCAGTCAGAAAATCGTTGAAATGACGAAAATGCGAAAAATTCTTAAAATTGAATAAAAAGGGGCATTTTTGTTGAACCGTGTGGAACATCTTATGTTATAATAATGGTGGGATATGATATACATATATTGTGGCAGTAGGGTTCAGACGCTGCGGTTGGTAGTAAAACTGGGGGGAAACAGTTGCGAAGGTTGTAAGATTACCTGCCGAAGTGGGCTGCGGTGTCTCTTCTCCTACGTTAAAAGCAAATTAAGATCATCTGATGGTTTCCGTGAAAAGCGGAAGGGGTTCACAATTATTTTGATTTCGAGGGATTGCTATACCTTCATTGTTCAATATTTTTTCAGGCGCAGTCATAGTGGCTGCGCACTTTTTTTAATTTATTAAAGATAAAAAAATAGTAAAAAAATGCGGTTCTGTACAATCGTATTCTCATTATATCCGATAATGTCATAACGGGAAAAATCCATTGACACTGACGTTTTGAAATGATAAAATGTAGTCGAAAAGTAAACGTGAAAAAATTTTTCAAAACATAAACAGAAAGGAAAGAAAACAAATGAAAGCATTTAAAAAGACTTTGGCGGGTCTTTGTGCTGTCTGCATCAGTGCAGGAAGCCTTTCCGTAATAGGCGCATCGGAATATGGCAAAGTGGCTGAGGCAGCATCAAAGGATATCTCTTCGACAATGGAGTGGGACACACTGAAAATGGGCGGTGCAGGCTTTGTGTCGGGCATCGTTGCAGGACAGAAGGAAATGTATCTCCGTACAGACGTAGGCGGTGCGTACAGATACGACTATGACAAGAAGAGATGGGTTCAGCTTTTCGGCTTCATCAATGAAGACGACAGAGGACTTCTCAGCTGTAAGGGCATCGCTATCGACCCAAATGACGATCTGACAGCGTATTTCCTCTGCGGCTGTGCATACTTCTCAAATGCAAAGACTGTTATCTACAAGACTACCGACGGCGGCAAGACATTTACAGGTGTTGACGTTACAGAGCATATACAGGTACACGGAAACGGCGACGGACGTGAGTGTATCGAGCCTATCGCAGTTGACCCCGATAACCCTGACACTATCTATGCAGGCGGCGATGTTACCGCAGGCAAGTCTGCGCTTATCAAGTCAACAGACGGCGGCAAGTCATGGAAGCCTGTTGAGGGCTATGACGCACTCGGTCTTTTCACAGGAGAGATCAAATACCCTTCATGGACAGATAATCTGGTAAGAGGCACAGAGCCGAGCAAGCTCTACAACCAGCAGAACGGTATCGGCTGTGTTTACGTCGAGGGTGGCAAGGTATATGTCGGTACTTCCGTTACAGGACAGGCAAATGTCCATGTAGCAAGCGTCAAGGACGACAAGTTCGAGGCTATAAAGGCTCTCCCGAACGCAAACTATCCTCTTTCAATAACAAGTGACCACAACGGAAATCTTTTCTTCACATATATAGCAGGTCTTGCTTTTGCAGGTGCATCAGGCGGTGCATACAAGTACAATATCGCTTCGGGCAAGGCTGAAAAGCTTACAGTTTCAGACAATTCTATCGGTATGATAGATGTTGACAAGAAGGATCCAAACAAGATGTTTGCCCGTACCTGCGGTGTATTCTCAGACCAGTGGTTCGGCGATGAATGGATACAGGACGACCCCAGCACTCCCGAAAACGAGGGTACTATCGCATGGGGCGACCACTTCTTCCGCTCAGATGACGGCGGCAAGACATGGGAGGATATAACTCCCGGTGCAGGTCCTACAGACTACTCAACAGGAGTAGGCGTAAAGAACTTTATCTCACTTCCTATGGACTTAGGCGGCTATGACTGGATATACGGCAAGGCTTGCCATTGGGGCAGCAGCATAGTTATCGATCCGAGAGACAAAGAGGGAGACAGACTTCTCCTCACATCAGGCAACGGCGTTTTTGCCTGCGACAATGCATGGGACGAAAAGGGTATACAGTTCTATTTCCAGCCTGACGGCGTTGAGGAGTGCGTAAGCCTTGATTTCTGCAGCACAGCTGACGGTCTCGACCTTTCGGCTATCGGCGACTATGACGGCTTCATTCACACTGCTGTTGACGGCATACCTGAGCAGTACAAGCCGAATATGGGCTCTACCTCAGCTATAACAGTCTGCCCTCAGAATACTGACGTATGGGCAAGAACTGCCAACGGCGACGGAAACAATACAGGCAGCGGATATTATACTTTAGACCGCGGCAAGACATGGAAGACCTTCAAGCCTGCCTGCACAGGCGGAAAGCTCTCCATTACAGAGCTTTCAAAGGGCAAGTACAGAGTTATAAACACAAGTGCAAAGGGCGCAGCTTCCTACTCGGACGACTGGGGCGCAACATGGAAGACCTGCGAAGGAATAAAGGCAACAAAGGGTGTTTACACACTTGTCGATCCCGAGAACGCAAAGATAGTTTACGCTGTAGGTGCTCAGTTCAATGAATACTGGTCATCGGATATATCCAAGAAAGAGCCAACCTACGACGAATCTCACTACTCATACTACATAAGCGAGGACTATGGCGCAACATTCACAGAGACACGCATCTGCCCGTATAACTGGCAGCTCACATGGAAGTTCGAGGAAACAGGCGATCCTGCATACCTCGGAAACGGCACTATAGCTTTTGCAGGTGCAGAAGAGGGAGTTTTCCTCATCTCCGACAAGGGCAAGACCATCAAGAAGCTGGATAACGTAGCATATGCAAAGTGTATCGGCTACGGCGCTCCAGAGAAGAAGGGCGATGTGAATACACTCTTCATCTACGGAAAGCCCGAAAAGGACGACAAGGAAGGAATCTACCGTTCAACAGATGCAGGAAAGACGTGGGTATGCATCAATACAGACCACCTCTACGGCGGTACAGGCAACGGCAACTACCTCGTAGGCGATATGGACGAGTTCGGCAAGGTGTATATGTCAACAGTAGGCTGTGGTATAGTTTACGGACAGATAAAGGGCAGTGCTCCTTCAACTCCGTCAACAACTACGAAAAAGACCACGACTACAACAAAGGTAACTACTACTACAACTAAGGCAGCAACCACGACTGTATCCACAACTCCAAAGACAACAAGCAAGGACTACAAGGCAGGCGACGCAAACTGTGACGGCGGTGTAGACCTTTCAGACGCAGTTCTCATCATGCAGGCACTTGCAAATCCAAACAAGTACGGCGAGAACGGGTCTGACAAGTCACACATCACAAAGCAGGGCATCGAGAATGCAGACGTTATCGGCAACGACGGCATGACAACAGGCGATGCACAGGCTATCCAGAGATATCTCCTGAAGCTTGTGACAGAGCTGCCTATCAAATAATAACGCGAAACGGCTTCCATTTTGGAAGCCGTTTTTGTTCACAAAAAATATATTGATTTTTGTTTTTTGTTCTGCTATAATATGGGATATATTTTAATGATATGGAGGATTTAAAATGAAAAAACAAATTTCGATCATCACATCTTTATGCATTTCCGCAGGTGCGTTACTCGCACCTTATGCATCTGGCTATGGGGTAAAAGCCAATGCATATACGGCTGCATTAAGTGAAACAACTATCATCGAACCTTCCGTTGTCGGTGAAACTTCAGGCTATTGCGGCGAAAACGCAGCATGGACGCTTGATGACAGCGGTACGCTTACAATAAGCGGTACAGGAAAAATGTCAAGTGATCATTTTTCATTAAGAAGAATCGCTGAAAGTATAAAAACAGTCATTATTGAAAAAGGAATAACCACAATATGTAATTATGCCTTTGAAGACTGCGTTAATCTTGAATCCGTAACAATACCCGATACAGTTACAGAAATAGGCTATAGCGCATTTAGAAATTGCAGCAGTCTTGAATTTGTAACGCTCCCCGATTCTGTTACAACTATAGGTCGTTTGGCATTTGCAAGATGCAGCAGCCTTGAATCTGTTACAGCATATGGCTCGATAACAGATATAGGTATATATGCGTTTGATAAAACGAAATGGTTAGAAGACCAGCAAAAGGATAATGATCTTATAATATTGGGTAAAACGCTGATCGCTGCTACAAGTAACTGTGGTAAAGAAGTAACCATTCCTGATACTGTTACAAGTATATGCGACTCTGCGTTTAGCAGTTGCTATCATCTTGAAACGATCAATATACCTGATACAGTTACAAGTATAGGTGAAGACGCATTTAGTCGTACAAAATGGTTTGAAAACAAACAGAAAGAAGATCCGCTTGTAGTTGTAAACGGAATTCTTATAGATGCTTCAACTTGTTCAGGAGATGTTACTATTCCTGATACAGTTACAAGAATAAAGAAAAATGCATTTAATATGTGTGAAGGTCTTGGATCTATCACTATCCCAGATTCAGTAAATATCATTGAAGAGGATGCTTTCAGGTACTGTGATAGTCTTAAGTCTGTTACGATAACAGGTGTTGAAAGCATAGGTAATAATGCATTTTGTAAATGTGAAAGCCTTGAAACGGTCAATATTTCAGACGTTGAAAAAATAGGCGACAGTGCATTTTGGGGTTGTGAAAGCCTTGAAGAGCTTAACATTTCAGATGTAAAAAGTGTTGGATCGAATGTTTTTATGGACTGCTATAAGCTTAGATCAGCCACATTATCAGATGTTGCAAATATTGGCTATGGTATGTTTAGTAGCTGTATCAGCTTGAGTTCTTTGACATTATCGAACATTACAAGTATTGGTGAAGGTGCATTTGGCAGTTGTAAAGCACTTTCTTCTGTTACTATACCTGATACAGTTGTAAGTATAGACTATAGTGCATTCTCTGGATGCAGCGAGCTTGAAGCTATTGAAATACCCGAGAGTGTTACAAGCATAGGCTCTATTGCATTCAAGGGCTGTAAAAAGCTTGTATCTGTGACTATACCTTCTTCTGTTAAAAAAATAGGAGGGGGCGCGTTTGACGATACACCATGGCTTAATGGAAAAAGGGAGAATGATCCGATCGTAGTTGTAAACGGCATACTTATAGACGGAAAAGCTTGTTCGGGTGATGTTGTTGTTCCTGATACAGTTACAAGCATCACTGATAACGCTTTTTCAGGCTGTACTGAACTCAAATCTATCAAATTGCCTGATTCAATTACAGAAATAGGATATTTAGCATTTTACAACTGCATCAATCTTGAATCTCTTGATATACCTGATAAGGTTACAAGTATACCACGTAATATGTTCCGCTTTTGTAAAAAGCTCAAGGAGATAACGATACCTGCATCTGTTACAAGTTTAGACCTTGATTCATTAAACGTTGGTGACAGCTTTGAATCAATGACAATATTAAATCCTGATTGTAAGATCAATTACGGGTATCCTCCGAGTCAGAAATTTACTATCTATGGATATACAGGTTCTACAGCTCAGAGATACGCAGAAATCAGAGAATTAACATTTGTGGCTTTAGATGCTGCCGAAACTACAACAACAACTTCAGCAATTACAACGTCGGTTACAACAACGACCACAACTGCAATAAATGAAACAACTCTTCCTGTGTCATCGGTTGTCCGCGAGACATCAGGAACTTACGGTGAAAATGCAACATGGAAACTTGATGACAACGGTACTCTTACAATAAGCGGTACAGGTGAAATGGCAGATACTTATACTTTATTTTTGAAAATTAGAAAGGATATAAAATCTGTCATTATTGAAGAAGGAATAACTTCGATAAATGCCTATACGTTTTGTGATTGCATCAATCTTGAATCTGTAACGATCCCCAATACAGTTACAAGTTTAGAGAAGGGCACTTTTGCAGGTTGCAACAGTCTGAAATCTATTATAATACCTGATTCTGTTACAAGCATAGGTATGTATGCATTTTATAATTGCAGCAGCCTTGAATCAATAAAGATTCCTTCTTCTGTTACATTGATAGATTATTGTGCATTTTATGGATGCACAGGACTGAAAGAACTTGTATTTCCAGCTTCTGATATAAACATAGATGATACAGCATTTTATGGTTGTAAAAATATTCAAACATTAACGATGCTGAATCTTGATTTTAATTTTAATAAGATCCATTTTGATTGTACAAGAGATATGACAATATACGGATATGTCGGTTCAACAGCTCAGGAATATGCCGAAAAAGAATATTTAAAATTTGTGGCTTTAGATGCTGCCGAAACTACCACAACATCTTCAACAACAACTACAACGTCAGGCACAGCAACTACGACTGTATCCACAACTCCAAAGACAACAAGCAAGGACTACAAGGCAGGCGATGCAAACTGCGACGGCGGTGTAGACCTTTCAGACGCAGTTCTCATCATGCAGGCACTTGCAAATCCAAACAAGTACGGCGAGAACGGTTCTGACAAGTCTCACATCACAAAGCAGGGCATCGAGAATGCAGACGTTATCGGCAACGACGGCATGACAACAGGCGATGCACAGGCTATCCAG
>JAEEGL014249054.1_pt1 | contig 13504 bp, 15 predicted proteins | sample 9134231 | NCBI WGS metagenome assembly JAEEGL01 (sample SAMN16246548, study PRJNA631951) | gut metagenome | biome: gut microbiome; feature: rumen; material: fiber-attached | host: Bos | place: Iran: Karaj | collected 2018-10
GCACGTGCCGTGTGACATCGCGGACGCAACCACATAGACCGCAGCTGGGTATGTGGGGGAAGACGTAGAAAACATCCTGCTGCGTCTGATTCAGGCGTCGGATTTCGATGTGGAACGCGCCGAACGCGGCATCATCTATGTGGATGAGATCGACAAGATCTCCCGCAAATCCGAAAGCGCTTCCATTACCCGCGACGTCAGCGGCGAAGGCGTGCAGCAGGCGCTGCTCAAGATTCTGGAAGGCACTGTTTCCAACGTGCCTCCGCAGGGCGGCAGAAAGCACCCGCAGCAGGAATTCATTCAGATCGACACCACGAACATCCTCTTTATCTGCGGCGGCGCTTTTGACGGCATTGAAAAGATCGTTGAAAACCGGCTGGGCAATTCCGGGCTAGGCTTCGGCGCAAAGATCCGCACCAGGCAGGAGTTCGAATCCAGCCGCGTCATGCAGCTGGTCGTTCACCACGATCTGGTCAAATACGGCCTGATTCCGGAGCTTGTGGGCCGTCTTCCTGTCATAACTGCGCTGAATGCGCTCGATCAGGATGCGCTTGTCAGAATCATGAGCGAGCCCAAAAATGCGCTCGTCAAGCAGTATCAGCAGATTTTTGCCATGGACCACGTCGATCTTGTGATCGATGACGACGCGCTGGTTGAGATCGCGAAAAAAACGCTGGCCTATAACACCGGCGCGCGCGGTCTGCGCAGTGTGATTGAAAAGCTGCTGATGAAGTATATGTATGACGTTCCGTCTGATGCGACGATTTCCAAAGTCGTAATCACCAAGGAAGTGGTGGACGGAACAGGGGAGCCCGTAATTGAATATGACGCGGAGCGCAGGGCGGAAACTGCCGATGAAAAACCGCTTTTCCCCAAGAAGCAAAAGGCCTGATTTTCTTTTGCAAGAAGTTTCTGTTGACAAGCACAAGCCGCTTGTGCTAATATATTATGGTAAAAATTCCCGGAGGTAACTCAATTATGACTGCACTTCAATATGTATTATCCATCATTATCATCTTGCTTTCCATTGCAATCTCGGTACTTGTTCTGATGCAGGAAAGCAAACAGCAGGGCCTTTCCGGTGCCATCTCCGGCGCTGCCGAAACCTTCTTCGGCAAAAACAAGGGCAGAACGATGGAAGCCAAGCTTGAAAAATTCACCAAGATCGCCGGCGTTGCGTTCTTCGTTTTGGCGCTTGTTTCGTCGCTGCTCGTGCTGTTCGGTGCGTGATTGACGCATCACCCCGTTTCTAAATCGAGGTATTTGTCATGAAATATGGTGTCTTATGGCGCAAAACCACAAAGAATATCGGTGACGACGTCCAGTCTTATGCGGCATCCCTTTGGCTGCCGTCTGTTGACTATATGGTCGACATCGAAGATATGGAGCATTTCACGGCGGAAAACGACGAACCAGTTGCGACCATCATGAGCGCATGGTACATGTGGCATAAATGGTACTGGCCGCCGTCAAAGAATGTCTATCCGCTCTGGATCGGCTTCCATTATAACGATATTCTGCGCGGCAGACCGAGAGGCATGCAGTCCAGATTCGAATATGTGGACAACGGTCCCGGGTGGGAATATCTCAAGAACTATGAGCCCATCGGCTGCCGTGACTATTATACCCAGGGCGTGCTCGACAACTTCGGCATCAAGAACTATTATTCCGGTTGCGTAACGCTGACGCTGCCCCGGCGGGATATCCCGAAGCCGGAGCGCGAATACGTCTGCCTTGTCGGCGTCAGCAAAGACGTGGAAAAGGCCGTGCGCAAGCAGCTGAAGGGGACTGGCATCGACGTCAAGGTTCTTCCGCCGACAAGGCCCGAGCCTTCCACCAACCTTTCGTGGGAACAGCGCCGCGATGAGGTGATCTCCTATCTCGATACATATCAGAACGCGAAATGCGTGATCACGTTCCGGCTGCATTGTTCGCTGCCGTGTCTTGCGCTGGAAACGCCGGTGCTGCTTGTGCGCGACAGCTTTAAGTCCGTTCGTTTTGATCCTTATAAGGACTTCCTGCATCACGCCTATCCGAAAGACGTGATCAACGGCGATTACCGCGACTTCATGCTGAATCCGCCCGCGAACCCCGATGCCTATAAGCCCGTGCGTGAAGGGCTTTGCAAAACGATCAGCGCGTTCATCGACGATTGCCGCAAGGAAACAAGAACGGCAACGGAGCTGAACCGTCTTCACACCGACCCGGTGGAGCTGCTGCAGTGGCAAAAGGACACGATGCAAAAAACGCTCGATAATTTCTTTGTGGAAAGCCGTTATGACTTCCACGACCTGCAGGATGAGCGCAAAGCACACGCAAAAACGAAGAAGCAACTGGAAGACACCACAAGAAAGCTGATTCTTTTGCAGGAAGAAAACCGCAAGCAGCGGAATCTTCTGAATTCCAGATTTGTTAAGTTCGCGCTGAAGCTGCGCAGAATCTATCGCAAGCTGTTTGGAAAAGAAACATAAATCCGATTGAAATCGCCCTTGCCGGATGTCAGCCGGCAGGGGCGTTTGTTTTGTGATTATTCCTTGACTTTTAGACCCGATTTGCTGTATAATGAACTGATTTGATATATTCCGAGGTGAACCCCCTTATGACAACAAAAGAGCTTTGCTTTCTGCTGGCCGGCGTCGACGGAACTTCCGGCGACGAATCCGCTGCGGCTGAAACCGTGCAAAAGCTGTTATCGCCTTATATGCAGACTGTGATCGATCCGCTCGGCAATGTCCGCGGTCAGTGCGGCAGCGGCGATCTGCGCATTCTGCTGGACGCGCACATCGACAGGATCGGGCTTGTTGTGCGCAGCATCGACGACAAGGGTTTTCTGCATGTGGAGGCGGTCGGCGGCGTCGATCCGCGCGTGCTTGTTGGCGCGGAAGTGACCGTGATGGGCAAGACGGCGCTGCCCGGCGTGATCTGTTCCACACCGCCGCATCTTTTGACAAAAGAGCAGAAGGAAGCCGGTGTTGAAATCAAACACCTTGCCGTTGATCTCGGCCTGAATGAAGAAGAAGCGAAAGCTTCGGTTGCCGTCGGTGACCGCATTTTGTTCGCAAAGAATCAGCATGAACTGCTTGGCACGCGCATAGCCGGCAGCGGCTTTGACGACCGCTGCGGCATTGCGGCGCTGATCAAAACGGTTCAGGCTGTTCATGACAAGCTGAATCGCTGCACGCTGATCGTGCAATGCTCTGTGCAGGAGGAAGTCGGCGGCAGCGGCGCCAGAACCGGCGCGTTCCGTTCCGACGCGGATCTTGCCGTTGCGGTTGACGTTGGGTTCGGGTCGGACCCCTATTGCGAAAAGACGGAAACGATCGATCTTGGCAAAGGACCTTCGATCGGTATTGCGCCTGTTTTGGACCGTGGCCTGACGCAAGCTCTGATCGCGGTGGCCCAAGAAAGCAAGATTCCCTATCAGCACGACGTGATGAGCGCGCGCACCGGCACCAACGCAGACCTGATCCAGATCTCACGCGGCGGCGTGAAAACGGCGCTTTTGTCAATTCCGCTGCGCTCCATGCACACACCGGTTGAAGTGATCGACACAAAAGACGTTGACCTGACTGCCGAGCTTCTCACGGCGTTCATTCTGGCAAAGGAGGCGCAGACGATATGATGAATCATTTGCAGCAGCTTTGCCGGCTGAACGGCACCTCCGGCAGAGAAGAGCAGGTGCGCGCCTATATTCTTTCACAGCTTGAAGGCAAGGCCGACGTGACGGTTGATCCGCTTGGCAACGTGCTTGCGTATGTCAAAGGCAGAAAGCGGGCAAAAAAGACCGTGATGCTTTCGGCGCATATGGATGAAGTCGGTTTTATCGTCACTTATATCACCGACGACGGTTATCTGAAGTTTGCCCCCGTGGGCGGCATTGACGACAAGGTGATTGTCGGCCGGCCCGTTGCCGTCGGTGATTCCGCCGTTCCCGGCGTGATCGGCATCAAAGCGATTCACCTGACCGACAAGGCAGACAGCGGCAAGGTGCCGGAAGCGGGCAGCTGCTATATTGACATCGGCGCCGCAGACCGGACAGAAGCGCAATCAGAGGTCTCTGTCGGTGACACCGTATACTTCATTTCCGACTTTTGTGAATTCGGCCGCCATAAGGTGAAATCCAAGGCGCTGGACGACCGGTTCGGCTGCGCGCTGCTGCTGGATCTGATCGACCGGGGTGTTTCGCACGACGCCTGGTTCTGCTTTTTGACCCAGGAGGAAATCGGTCTGCGCGGCGCCGTTGTTGCGGCCCACCGTGTGAATCCCGATTATGCAATTGTGATTGAAGCAACAACAGCGGCGGACGTTGCCGGCGTTGCGGATGCAGACAGCGTCTGCAAGCAGGGCGACGGCGCGGTAGTGTCGTTCATGGACCGCCGCACGGTCTATGACAGAACATTGTTCAAGCACGCATTTGCACTTGCTGCCGCACGCGATATCAAGTGTCAGACGAAGACTGCTGTTGCCGGCGGAAACGACGCCGGTTCGATTCATCAGGCGAACGGCGGCGTGCGCACAATCGCCGTGTCGCTTCCGTGCCGTTATATACACAGCGCAACAAGCGTCGGCGACGTCAGAGATATGGCCGCCTGTCGCGCGCTGACAGAAGCGCTTTTGTCCTGTTACGCTGATGATGCGGTTAGCTGAACCGCGTGACGCCGAAGCTTTGGCTGCGTTTTGCGGCGGTTCGTTGATCGGCTGCTACGTGATGTCGCGCTTCGGTGCATACAAAAACGATTATCCGTTTGCCAAAACCTATATTGCTCTGCGGGATGACGCCGTTGTAACTGCGCTCAGCCTGATGGAACACAGCGCCGTGCTTTGTGCGGGCAGCAACACGGATTATGAAGAACTATGCATGCTGCTGCCGCTGCTTTCGGTTCAAACGCTGATGGTGGATTCCGCCGCTGCTCAACACCTGCCGTTTCCCGTTTTGCAGCGCAAACAGGCTTTCTGTTTTGCGGCGTTGCCGCAAGCTGCAGCAGCGGAAGACGACGCGCCGCTGCGTGAGGTGTATGACCTGATCAGCAGGTCCATTCCCGGCAGCTTTCCTCCGGACGAGGAAGCGTATCTGCATTTTCTTTCCGATTTTACCTTTCGGCGAAACCGCGGCCTGGCCAGATTGAAGGCCGCCATGGAGAACGGGCGGGTTTGCGCGTGTGCCCTGACTGCCGCCGAAAGCAGCGCTTGCGCCGTGATCAGCGGCGTGGCCTGCGCAGAAGACTGCCGCGGGAAAGGCCATGGAACTGCCGTGGTTCATTCGCTTGCTGCCGATTTGAAAAAGGAGCAAAAAAACGTTCACGTGATCGCGCTTAATGACAGCGCCGGCGCTTTTTATCGCCGGATCGGATTTCTTCCGACAGAAACGATCACCTGGCTGAAACCATAAAAGAGGGATTCCATGTTTGATTTTCAGGAAAACTTATTGCAATTATCCGACCGCGCGCTGTCTGCCGTGCAGCCTCAGTTCGCTGCGATCGACAAAATCACGGAGCTTAACCAGCAAAAAGTGCTGCGTGCTTTTATAAAGAACAAAGTCAGCGAAGCCATGTTCGCTCCCACCACTGGCTATGGTCACAGCGACTGGGGCCGGGAAACCCTGGAGCGTGTGTTTGCCGATGCACTGGACGCCGAAGACGCTTTGGTTCGCCACCATTTTTCGTGCGGAACCCATACGCTTGCCGTGGCGCTGTTCGGCGTGCTTCGTCCGGGCGATACCATGCTTTGCGTTTCGGGCACGCCTTATGACACAATCCGCCCTGTGATCGGCATCACGGAAGAAGCGCCCGACGCCGGCTCACTGAAAGATTTCGGCATCCGTTATGACGAGGTTGCGCTTGACAAAAAAGGCAAACTCGACTTTGCCGCAATGGAAGCGAAAATTCGCGCCTTGCAGCCTAAAATGGTCTATATTCAGCGTTCGCGCGGCTACAGCCTGCGTGATACTGTTTCAGTCGACGAGATCGCAAAGGCGGTAAAAATCGCCAAAGAGAACAGCAACGCCGTTGTAATGGTCGATAACTGCTACGGCGAATTCACGGAAACACGCGAGCCGACTTCGGTCGGCGCCGATCTGATCGCCGGTTCCATGATCAAAAATCCCGGCGGCGGCATTGCAAAAACCGGCGGATATATCGCCGGCCGCGCAGATCTGATTGAAAAATGCGCCAACCGCCTTTCAACGCCCGGGCTCGGCAAAGAGATCGGCGCCACACTGGGCCACACGCGCGAGATGTTCATGGGCTTTTTCCAATCGCCGCACATTGTCGGCGAAGCGCTCAAAACGGCATGCTACACTGCCGCTGTTTTTGAACAGCTCGGCTTTCAGACAACGCCGCGCAGCGATGAGACCCGACATGATATTATACAGGCGATCTGCCTTGAAAACAAAGAAAACCTGATCGCTTTCTGCCGCGGTCTGCAGCAGGGATCGGCCATTGATTCCTTTGTGGTCCCCGAGCCGTCTGCCATGCCCGGCTATGACTGTGACGTTGTGATGGCCGGCGGTTCGTTCACCAACGGTTCCACCATTGAGCTTTCCGCCGATGCGCCGCTGCGCGAACCCTATGCCGTCTGGTTCCAGGGCTCGCTCAATTTCCATTCCGCAAAGCCTGCCGTTCTTTGCGCCGCGCAGGCCGTGCTTCGTGCGCAAAATGAGAAAGAGGGATAACTATGCCGTTTCGCGGGTTTGATCGTGATACCTTTCTGCTGCTTGCGGAAAACAAATTCAACGACAGCAAACCTTTTTATGAATCCGTGAAAGACCGGATCAAGCAAAAGGCTATCCTGCCGATGCGCGAAATCTGTGCCGATCTTGCCGACCAGCTGTTTGAGCTCGACGATCAGATGAATCTGGTTCCGGTCAAAATGGTGTCAAGAATACGCCGGGATACGCGCCGCGCCAAAAGCAAAGAGATGTACCGCGAAAATGTTTGGGCCATGTTCATGCGGCATAAGTATGAATGGAGCTATCAGCCCTGCATGTGGTTTGAAGTCATGCCCGGCGGCTATTCCATGGGCGTCGGCGTTTATGACGCAGACACCGCTTATCTTGAGCGATACAGAGCCGCCATTCTGGCGCAGCCGGATGTGTTCCGGCAGGCTGTGAAGCGGGCGCACAGTGTGGGCGCCGTTGAAAGTCTGGACCGTTATAAAAAAGACAAGCCCGGCGACGTACCGAAAGATCTTCGGCCGTATTATCAGGCCAGGTCGTTATATTTCATTCGTTACAGCAACAATATGGAACCGTTGTTTGACGGTTCTGTTCTGGATGAACTTCGTGCCGGCGTTGCTGCCTTTGCGCCGATGTACCGGTTTTTGCTGGGCGTGATGGAAACAACGATTGCGGAAAGAGGGAAGCATTATGACAAACGATTATAAGAAGCTGAAAAGCGGCACGGATATCCGCGGCGTCGCCGTGGAAACGGAAGGTTCTCCCGTTCAGCTGACGGACGAAGCGGTCTATCGGCTGACGCAGGGGTTTGCGCGCTTTTTGTCTGAACACAAGGTGGAACCCGGCAGCAGGATCGCTGTCGGCCATGATTCCAGAATCTCCGCAGAGCGGATCAAGGCGCAGGTTGTGTCGGCGCTTTGCGACATGGGCTTTTGTGCCGTTGACTGCGGCCTTGCCTCCACACCGGCCATGTTTATGACGACGGTTGATTATGATTGCTGCGGCTCTGTTCAGATCACGGCGAGCCATCACCCGTTTGACCGCAACGGGCTTAAATTCTTTACCCGAAACGGCGGTGTCGACAGTGCCGATCTTGACATGATCATCTGTTACGCTGCCGAACCGCTGCAAAAAGCAGAAAAGCAGGGGAGCGTCATCCTTGCCGATTATATGCCGCTATATGCGGCGCGGCTGCGCGAGATGATCTGCCGCGAAGTGAACGCCGAAGATTATGAGCATCCGCTGAAAGGATATCATATCATTGTGGACGCCGGAAACGGCGTCGGCGGGTTCTATGCGACGCAGGTGCTTGCGCCTCTCGGCGCCGACACATCCGGCAGTCGGTTTCTTGACCCGGACGGCATGTTCCCCAACCACGCGCCGAACCCCGAAAACAAACAGGCCATGGACGCAGTCAGCCGCGCGACCGTTGAAGCCGGTGCAGACCTCGGCATCATTTTTGACACAGACGTTGATCGGGCCAGCTGTGTGGACCGGAACGGAAAAGAGATCAACCGCAATCGCCTTGTCGCGCTGGCTTCCGTCATCGCGCTGGAAGGCAACGAAGGCGGCACTGTTGTCACAGACTCCGTCACCTCGACCGGCCTGACCGAATTCATTCAGAATACGCTCGGCGGCGTGCATTACCGTTATATGCGCGGCTATCGCAACGTAATTAACAAACAGCTGGAGCTGAACAAAAAGGGCGTCAACTGTCCGCTTGCCATTGAAACCTCCGGTCACGCCGCGTTCCGCGAGAATTATCATCTGGACGACGGCGCCTATCTGATCACAAAGATCGTCATTAAACTGTCTCAAATGGGATCAAATGGAAAAGAATTGGATGCATTGATCAAAGATCTGCGCGACCCGCTGGAAGCGCAGGAGATCCGTCTGAAGATACGCCGCGATGATTTCAAATCATACGGCAACGCGATTATTGCATCGCTGAACCTTGCGGCCAGAAGCAGGTCCGATTGGCGCGCGGCGAACGACAACCGCGAAGGGATCCGCATTTTCTTTGACGACGCAAACGAAAACGGCTGGTTTTTGCTGCGTCTGAGCGTTCACGATCCGATTATCCCGATCAACATTGAAAGTGATGCCGCGGGCGGCGCAAAACGCATTGCAAAAAGGCTGCTGCAGTTTTTGCAGGCCTTTGGCAGTCTGGATCTTTCGCCGCTGCGCGCATTTATTGAATCATAAAGGAGGGCTGAAAATGCCTGAACAATCTTCTTGCCCGCTGCATAAAACCTCTGTCGGCGGTCAGGCCCTGATCGAAGGAATCATGATGCAGGGCCCGAAGGGCGCCGCCGTTGCCGTGCGTGTGCCGGACGGTTCCATTGAAACGATCATGAAACAGCCGAAGCACATCCGCGATAAGGTCAAGCCGCTTGGCTGGCCTGTTGTGCGCGGTTGCGTCAACTTTGTGGAATCCATGATCTTCGGTTATCAATGTCTGATGCTTTCGGCAGAAAAATCCGGCATGGAAGACATGGAAGCGGACGAAGAAAACATGTCAAAGCTGGACAAATGGCTGAGCCAACATCTGAGCAAGGGCGTGATGAGCGCGCTGACTGCAGTTGCCTCCGTGCTCGGCATTGCGCTGGCGTTTGCGCTGTTCTTCTATTTGCCCACCGTGATCACAAACCTGCTCAACAAGCTGGCCGGCGGTGCGCTGCAAAACTTCCGCGCGCTGATCGAAGGCGTACTGCGTATGCTGATTTTTATCGGCTAGATTGCCGCGGTCTCATTGATGAAAGACATCCGCCGAACGTTCATGTATCACGGCGCGGAGCACAAGACGATCTTCTGTTATGAGCACGGACTCGATCTGACTGTTGAAAACGTCAGAAAGCAGTCCCGGTTCCATCCGCGCTGCGGCACCAGCTTTATGTTTGTGATCATCATTATCAGCGTGCTGATCTCTTCGGTCATTTCCGTTGCTTTCCCCGGCCTGCGCAACAGCACGCCGGTCTGGATGCTGACAAAGCTGCTGATTTTGCCGCTTGTCATGGGCTTTGGTTATGAGTTTATCAAATACGCCGGCCGCCATGATAACGCGCTGGTCAAGGTGCTTTCTGCGCCCGGTCTCTGGATGCAGCGACTGACGACCAAGGAACCCGAAGACGACATGATCGAAGTTGCCATTGCGGCGTTTGCGGCTGTGATTACGGACGACCCGCGGGACGACGCCGTATGACGATTGTCTCTTTGATTTGGGAACTGACGTCGCTCCTGCTTGCCTCAGACATTTCCGATGCCCCGTTTGAGGCAAAACAAATTGTTTTGTCTGTGTTCGGGCTTGATTCCACCGGTTATTTGCTTCATCGCGCGGATCGGGCGGAAGAAGGGCGTGTTGACGCTGCGTTTCGTCTTGCCGAACGCAGGGTTGCCGGCGAGCCGCTGCAGTATCTGCTCGGCGTCTGGAGCTTTCTGGATGAATCGTTTTTTGTCGGTCCCGGCGTTCTGATTCCGCGGCCTGAAACGGAAGAGCTGGTTTTGCTTTGCCAAGAGCTTCTCACGGGTGTGGATTCGCCTGTGATCTTTGACCTTTGCGCGGGCAGCGGATGCATCGGTCTGTCTTTGCTCAAACGGGTCAAAAACGCCCATCTGATCTCTTTTGAGTTATCGGAAGAGGCGCTTGTTTATCTTCATAAAAATGCGGAAAATCTCGGCCTGACCGACCGTGTGCAGATTATTCACGGCAATGTTCTGCGCGGCCTTTCTGCTTTCGGCGCGCTGCCGAAGGCCGACCTGATCGTTTCAAACCCGCCTTATATCCCTTCGTCCGAGATCGCATCTCTTCAGCGGGAAGTGCAGATGGAACCGCGCCTGGCGCTGGACGGCGGCGAGGACGGCCTGACGTTTTATCGCTGTTTTGCTTCTCAGTGGGGCGGTGCGCTGAAACCGGACGGCCGGTTCGCGTTTGAATGCGCGGAAGGGCAAGGCGCTGCGATCTCTGATCTGCTGCGCGCGTCCGGTTGTTCGGCCGAAATCAGATTTGACTTTAACGGATTTGACCGCTTCGTGCTTGCTTCGCGAAGCAGAAAGGACCCCCTATGATTTTTGATCTATTCCGAAACGGCTTTTCCATGGAGCTTGTCATCAATCTTTGTGCGCGTCTGTTTGTTCTGTTCTGCGTGCTACCCGTTCATGAGTTTGCCCACGCCTTTGTTGCAAACAAGCTCGGCGATCAGACCGCGCGCCTTTCGGGCAGACTGACCATGAATCCGCTGGCACATCTGGATATGATCGGCACGCTGATGATTCTGCTGGTCGGGTTCGGCTATGCCAAGCCCGTGCCGGTCAATCCGCGCAACTTCAAAAATCAAAAGGGCGGCATGGCGCTGACGGCTGCGGCGGGTCCCTTGTCGAATCTGCTGATGGCGCTGATTTATATGTTTATCTATGTGCTTGTCTTTATTAAAGTTCGTCCCGCAAGCGGTACCACGCCGTATTACCTGATGCTGTTTTGCAATATCGTGGCGCATATCAACGTTTCGCTTGCGGTTTTCAATCTTTTGCCTGTACCGCCGCTGGACGGCTCGCGGATTCTTGCCATCATTCTGCCCGACAGACTTTATTACAAGATCGCCCGTTACGAGCGCTATATCGTGCTCGGCGTGTTTGCGCTTCTGCTGTTTGGCTTGCTTGATCGGCCCATCGAGTTTTTGACCGGCCTTGTGATGAATGGGCTGCTGCGTCTTGTCGGACTCCCGTTCGGGCTTTCATAACACGGAGAATCGATCATGGAAAAGATCCAATATAAGCTGGAGGTCTTTGAAGGTCCGATGGATCTTCTGCTGCACCTGATCTCCAAACACAAACTGAATATCTATGACATTCCGATTCTGGAACTGGTGGAGCAATACACCGCCTATGTGCGCCAAATGCAGGAAGCAGACATGGACGTTGCCAGCGAGTTTATCGAAATGGCGGCCCGTCTGATCTATATCAAGACTGTTTCGCTGCTGCCCGTATATGAGGAAGCAAAGCAGCTGAAAGAAGAGCTGACGGGCGAACTGCTGGAATACCGCGATTGCAAGCTGATGGCTCAAAAGCTGGCCCGGCAGGCCAACGGCTTTGATTATTACTGGCGCGAGCCGATGGATCTGCCGGTTGACCACAGCTACCGACGCATCCACGAAGGCGGGGAGCTGCTTGATTCCTATATCAACGCCATCGGCCGCGGCAAACGCAAGCTGCCGCCGCCGATCGAAGCATTCCAGGTGATTGTTTCCAAAAAGATTGTGTCTGTTTCTTCCCGCATCGTTTCGATTTATCGGCGTCTGCTGAAAAAGAGCAAGGTACGGTTCGGCGAGTTCTTTGAAGGCGCCAACTCTCGTTCCCAGCTTGTTGCAACCTTCCTTGCCATGCTTGAGCTGATCAAGGCGAATCGCGTGGTTCTCAGCGAAGACAACGAAACCGTGACCCTCAACCGCAGAAAGAAGGAAAAAGAATGAATCTGAAACAAATGCAAAGCACGCTGGAAGCTGTGCTTTTCGCTGTGGGCGAACCCATAGAGACGCAGCGCCTTGCGCAGGCGCTCGAATGGGATGAACTGATCCTGGATCAGCTGCTTGATAACCTGCAGGCAAAGTATGACGAAACGAATGCCGGCATTTGTCTGCTGCGGCTGGATCAGCGCGTGCAGCTATGCTCCCGGCTGGAATATGCTGACGCGATCCGCAGGGTGCTTGAAGTCAAACGCAACGCGCCGCTTTCGCAGGCCGCGTTTGAAGTGCTGGCCATTGTGGCCTATAATCAGCCTGTGACGAAGTCGTTCATTGAACAGATCCGCGGCGTTGATTGCTCCGCCGTGCTTTCCAATCTGCTCCAGAAATCGCTGATTGAAGAGCGCGGAAGGCTTGATCTGCCGGGCCGTCCGCTGATCTATGGCACAACGCCGGACTTTCTGCGCGTTTTCTGCATCTCGTCGCTTGATGAAATGCCAAAGCTGCCCGACCGCCCAGAAGCGGAAGAGACGCCGGCGGATTCTTCGGCTGAAGAAAAAAATGAAGCTGAAACCCAAACGGATTTACAAAGAACGGTTGACGAAAACAAAAAATTATTGTAAGATAAATAATAACGTTTCAGATTGGGAAAGGAGGAAGATGCGGTGACCGGCTTTCAGATTTTTCTCTGTGTGCTCGGCGGAATCATCCTGCTGTTCTGGACGGTCCTTTCCATCCCCGTTCACGTCTCTTTCTCCTATGAAGAAAAGCTATTTCTTTCGGTCCGCTATCTGTTCTTCAAGATCGGCATCCTGCCGCTGAAAGAGAAGACCGAGAAAAAGCCGAAGAAAGAAAAGAAACCGAAAAAAGAAAAGCCCAAGGAAGAAGAAAAACAGCCAGAGGCCGAACAGCCAAAGGTCAAAAAAGAGAACCCGATCCTCAAAATGGTCAAGGCAAACGGCTTTGACGGCATGATGGATGTGCTCAGGTCGCTCGGACATGTGTTTTCGCTTTACGGCGGCAAACTGCTGAAAAGCGTTGTGTTCGATGAGATCGATATTTACATGGTCATCGGCAAGGGCGACGCCGCGCAGACGGCGATTGAATACGGCAAGGCCTGCCAGAAGGTCTATCCGCTGGTTGCTTATCTTTGTTCCAACAACAAGGTTCATAAGTACGACGTTTCGGTTGAACCCGATTTTCTAGCGTCGCTGAGCAAGGGCGAAGTTTTTTTGGATTTCCATGTGACGATCCGCAAGATCATCAATGCAACCGTCGGCATGGTGTTCCGTCTCATCTTCCGGGTTTTGCTCAAATTCCTGAAAGGCGCGCGGAAAAATAAGCAGGAGACCGAACTTCCCGCCGTGAAAGAAGC
>JAEEGL014947271.1_pt1 | contig 13504 bp, 7 predicted proteins | sample 9134231 | NCBI WGS metagenome assembly JAEEGL01 (sample SAMN16246548, study PRJNA631951) | gut metagenome | biome: gut microbiome; feature: rumen; material: fiber-attached | host: Bos | place: Iran: Karaj | collected 2018-10
GCGAAGTCATTTTCGGTGATGCCCAGGGCTCTGGCTTCGGGGTGGAGTTTGTAGGAAAGCTGTGCCTTTCCTGCGGCGGTATTGACATCGACGTCCTTGACGCCGTTGTATTTTTTGAGCCGCGAGGCGAATTCTTCGGCAGCAATGTCCAGAATATTGCTGTCTCGGTGCGACAGATTGAACATCGCTCCGGCGCCGCCGGCACCGGGCCCCTGGTTGAATCGGTAGCTCAGGGCTTCGACGCCCGGAATTTCGCCGACATTTTTTCGCCACGCGGCGGCGAATTCACTCGATACGTATTTTCGTGCGGTTGCCGGAACGAGATAGACCTGAACGGATGCCGAACTCCCGCCGGAGATCTGTGAGTAGACGCCGACGACGGTGCTCTCGCCGTTCTCTTTGAACTGTTCGATGGTTTTGTTCGTTTTTTCGATGAAGTATTTTTCGACTTCGCGCATGCGGCTGACCGGGCTTCCCTCGGCCATTCGGATGGAGGCAGTGACCTGGTCGCCTTCGACTTCGGGCATCATCGTATATCGGAGGCGGCCGCTCGATATGTAACCGATGGTTCCGATGAGCAGGGCAATGGAGATGGCTACGACGATGTAACGAATTTTAACGCATCCGACGATGAATCCATGGACGTATTTATTGATGAGTTTTTCGAACCAGTTGGCGAGTTTTGCCTGAAATTTCTGGAACAACGCGATAAATCCCTGCGTTTTTCGCTTCATTCCGGAAAGGTGTGCAGGGAGTGTCAGCATGGATTCCGTAATGGAAATGCACAGAATGATGATGACGATGATGGGGAGATCCCGGTACATTTTTCCGAGCATTCCCGGCAAAAACAGCAGCGGAATAAAGGCGATGATCGATGTCAGAACGGAGAAAATGACCGGCGTCGAAACACTTTTGAGTGCCAGAATGGATGCCGTAGAACCACGGTATCCCCGGCTGTGGTTGACGTAGAATTCTTCGCCGACGACGATGGAGTCGTCGACGACGATGCCGAGTGCCAGAATGAACCCGAACAGTGAGATCATGTTGAACGAGACATCGAACATGACCATGATGGCGATTGCGCCGACGAATGATGTGAGCATGCCCAGGGCCGAATAGAAGGCAATGCGGATATCGAGCAGCAGTCCGATGAACAGCAGGACGAGCACGAGTCCCATGTAGGCATTGTTCATGAGCAGGTCGATACGGACGCGGTAGGAATCGGCCCGGTCGCTGCGGATGCCGACGTTGATGCCTGCCGGATACGTTCCTTCCCTGGATTCCAGATAGGCTCGCACGGCATTGGATACGCCGACGGGGGTCTCATTTCCGACGCTGTAGACGGTCATCTGGACTGCGGGAAGTCCGTTGTAATGAGCCGTATAGTCGGATTCTTCGTAAGTATCCGTAATCTTGGCCACATCGCTCAGATGGACGACGCGCCCGTCGGTGCTCGATTTGAGGACGACTTTTTCGAATTCGCTGGCGTATCGCTTGCGAAGTTCGGTACGCAGCATCACGGCGCCGCTCTCGGTTTTGAGGTTGCCTGCCGAAAGATCGACGGAACTCGAACTGATGGCACTGGCGACATCCGCGATTTTCAGGCCGTATTTCTGGACGGCTTCCTGGGATATTTCGACGGCGATTTCGGGATTTTCGACATTCTGGAGTTCGACCATCGTCACGCCGTTCTGCGTAATCAGTTCATCGCGGACTTCTTCCGCGACTTCCCGGAGTGCGGCTTTATTGGTATCTCCATAGACGATAACGAAGAGAACCGAGGATTTTCGCGTCATTTCACGGACGACGGGCTTGTCCATATCGGATGGGAAGGTCGTAATCTGGTCGACCTGCCGTTCGATTTCGTTGCGCGTGCGCATGGTGTCTGCGCCTTCGGTCAGTTCTGCGATGACGCTTCCGGATCCTTCAGACGATGTACTCGTAATTCTTTTGACGCCATCGATACCGCGAACGGCCTCTTCGATGGCAATGACGATGCCCTCTTCGACTTCATCCGGCGTCGACCCCGGATAGTTTGCGCTGATCATGATGCGTTCCGTCTCGACGTTGGGCATCAATTCCTTGCGCAGATAGGGCAGCATGACGAGTCCGGCCACGATAAACGTCAGGAACAGCAGATTTGCTGCGACATGGTTCGAAGCCATCCATGCCAGCGGACCTTTGAATAGCGACGGATCCACGGGGGGAAGCTTCTTTTTTGTCGTCTCGGCCTGCATTTTTTTGAGGGATTCCGACGGCGTTTCCGGCTGCGTTTTGGGGGTATTCTCTGGTGTTTCCACGCTGATATTCTCTATATTTAAGGTTAATCTGATGTTTTTTGGGGGGGCGCCTGCTATTGCCCTGCGGGCAATACGCCCGGCGCGATCGGTCTATCGGCCCTGGCCGATACGCCCGATCACCTCGGCGGACCGAATCCTCTGCCCGTATCTTCCGATACGGTTCCGACGACATCGGTTTCACCTTTTACGCGCAGCTTTCTGCCTTCGACTGGCGAGCTGATCATCGTCGTCACGACGCGATCTCCGTCCTGAAGGCCATCCGTGACGTAGACATTGTCATCCGTCCGGTAGGGGGTCGTCAGATTTCGGATCGACAGCTTGTTGTCGCTGGTGCAGACGTATGCGAGATTGCCTTCGCGGACGTATGCGCGCGGGAGCTCGATGCTGTCGAGAGGGTCAGGGGCATAGATGGATGCATGGACGAAAGCTCCGATAAAGAGCGCCTCATTGACGGGCTCTGACATGGGATCCTGGACTGCGATCAGGACCTGGACCATGCGTCCAAGCGACTCGACTGCAGGCTGAACGGATCGGATTTGAGCCGGTTTGGTAATGGTTTTGCCGCCGATATCGTATCTGACTTCGGCCTTGATTTCGCTGAGCTGCGAGCTGAGATTGAACCAGGCGACGTTGGCCGGATTCAGGCTAAGGTAAACCCAGAATTCATCCGAAGCGACGATGGAACCCAGCTGTGTGCCTCCGGAAATATAGTCGCCGATGGAAATATTTGTCGTCTGAACGATGGCATCATAGGGACATTTGACGATACTGCGGTTGTAATCCAGCTGCGCCTGCTTGAGGTTGTTTTTGGCGAGTTCGACGTCGGCAATCGCGGACTGCAGCTGGGGCTGGCGTTTGACGAGGGCGGCTTCGTCGTCCGAGAGCGTCGTATCCGTCATGGTCTTTTTGAGCGTATCCAGTTCGCTCGAAGCGGCTCTGCCTCTGGCTTCTTCCAGCATCAGCGACACTTCTTTCTGGCGCAGCTGAATCTTCGCATTTGCCAGCTTAATCGCGTAGTCTTCCGTATTGATTTTGGCGATCACCTCGCCCTTTTTCAGTCGTGCTCCCGGATAAAACCGGTCGCTTATCCAGATGACTCGCCCGTTGGCTTCGCTCTTTAAATTCTGGGTTCTGCTGGCTTCTGCCTGTCCGGTGCCGGTAATCACAACGGTGTGTTCCTTTTTGGTTACCGGAACGACTTCCACGAGAATACCGGTATCCGGACGCTGGCCTCTTTTGGCAACGACCTTATCTGACAGGAACATTTTGTAACAGAATATTCCGACTGCCAGAATGATGATGGCAATGAGTCCCTGAATGATGAAGGGCTTTATTTTGCTGCTCAAGGTGATGTCTCCGTTTGATGATACGATATATCCGGTTGTGATGAATTGCTGGAATGGGGCAGGGGATTACGACGATTCGTCGGATTTCTCTTTGCCGTCCTTGAGTTGTTCGAGTTGTTCACGGGCGCGTTTTGCGCCTTGTTCAGAGGTTTCTTTGAGCCAGGTTGAACCGCCCATGGCTTTGAACAGATCGATTTGGGCAAGGAGCAGCGTTCGGCGTGCTTCGAGTTCGGACTGCGAAGCCGAAATCATGCTCTTAAGTGCAGCCAGAACCCTGCTGTAGTCGAGGTTTCCGTTGATGAAGTACTGTCTGGAAACTTCGAGGATTTCCTTTTGCCGTTCGAGCTGGGCCTGTGCATCCGTGAGCTGTTGTTCCCGAAGCTGCAGCTTCAGAATGGCCTGTTCGACTTCGGCGATGGCATTCATGACGGCCAGTGCATAGGAATAGCGCTCAGTGATGTAGGTAATGCGGGCTCTGTCGATGGCGGTCGTCTTTTGAAAACCGTCGAACAGACTTGCCGAAAAGCTGGCGGCGAGATCCCACATCAGTCTTTGGAACAGCTCGGTAATGCTGGCCGATCTGAACGAGAGCGACGCGCTGAGTCTGAGCGAAGGCAGGCGATCGGCGAGTGCAATGACGATCTGGGCATCCGCTTTCTGTGCGCTGCGTTTTGCGGTGCGCAGATCCGGACGGGTCAGGAGGAGCTGATCGGCGTCGACTGTGCCGCCGACATCGATGGCCTGCGGCAATGAACCTTCGACTTCAGGCCGGGCTTTTCCGCCCGAAAGAATTTCGAGCGAATGCTGTGTAATGCGGATGTTGGTATCGAGTTCCTTCAATGTGGCCCGAAGCGTTTCGAGCTGCTGGTGCTGTTCCAGAACGTCCATGCCGTTGGTCTGGCCGGTTCTGTAGTATTCCTGAACGAGTTCGTAATAGCTTTCGGAAATGGCGAGGAGCTGTTCGATGAGCGCTTTGCGGTCCCTGTAGTATTGAATATTGAACCAGTTGGTGACGACATTTGCGACGAGTGAAAGCGCTGCTGATTCGGCGGAATCCTGGACGGATGCCTGCGAGAGTTCACTGACCAGGGATTGTGCACGGACCTTGCCCCACAGGTCGATTTCGTAACTCAGTGTGAGGCCGAGGTTGTAGTTGGGATCGCTGCTGCTGTTTTCGGACACCTGTCCGCCGTAACCCGCTCCGGCATTGAACGTCAGATTCGGGTAATACCCTGAGTGTGCTTGTTTGATCGATAACTCGCTGTCGAGGAGCTTGAGATAGGCATTCTGAAGTGTGGGACTTTCTTCGAGAACGAGGCGGACGTATTCATTGAGCGCGGCATCTCCGTATTTTTCCCACCATCGGTCGTAAACTTCGCCGGAGAGTGCAATATCCCCGTAAGTGGTTTCCACTTTCTGGGTATCGAGTTCTCCGGCGTATTTGACGGGTTTGAGACAGCCCGTCATGAGCCATGGAATGATACCTGCGGTTATCAAAAGGCAAATTAAACCTGACTTGAATTTCATGTTTTTGTTCAGAAAAACTCTGGTATGTGGAAGGCAGGGGGAAAATGAAAAAAGCCCCGCAGAGATGTGCGGGGCTATTGTAGAATAAAACAAGCAGTTACCGTTAAAATCCGAGTTTACTCGTCATATCTGTCATAACCGGATTCCGTTGTCCGGAATGAACGCACAGATTGGTTATATGCCTTGACGAAATCAGGATCCGCCGAGATGTCGATTCTCCATACGCCGTCATTTCTGTACAGTGTATAGTTTTTTTGTCGTTCTTTGTTGCGCTCTTTATCAAAGTAGACGATTTCGAGTTTTGCCTTTCCGTCGATCATGTAGTCGAAGAATTTTGTGGACGATTTTTTTACCTCGAATCCGCCTTGCTTTGCCATGCGTGTCATGAGGGTATCCCATGTCCAGAAGAGTTCTGCCTTTTCGGAATCGCCGGTGATACCCATATCGCGGTTCATGTTGTTATCGTGCATGGCCTGCATTTTTTCCTGGATATCCTTGGTAAAAGTCCGCTTGAATCCTTTGAGATCCTTTTGCTGTGCGGCATAGATGGCGTCATCGAGGACGCCGTCGGGCAGTCTGACGAAGTCTCTGGGTTCGAGTTTCATGAAGAACATATAGAGGGTAGCGCAGATGACGAGGGCAACGATGCCGCCGATGATTTTTACGGGTTTTGAAATAGTCATTGGATTACTCGGGATGAATTAGGGAAGTGGGAAATTGTTTGCGAACTGAGGCGAGTTGTATCGCGCTTTGCAGCGCGGGTGCTTTTTCTTGTACGCTTCGCGGCAGGGGGTGTTCGTTTGTGAACACCCCCTGCAACCCCCGCACGCTTTGTTGTGCTGCCGTAGCTGCGGGTCGAATGTCCATCCCTGGACATGCCTCCCTCGCCTCTCGCCGCCGTCCATGGCGGCGCAGTGATTATGATGAGTACTAATCATGGTTATTCGAAATCATTGCAATAACGGGATGTCGTTAAGTTTTATTGGGAGTAGATAGTGAATAGGGGCGACAGCTTTTTGCGAACTGAGGCGAGTTGTTTGGATTTGATATCGCGGGGCGTTGCGGGCACTCCCGCATCGGGGGTAGGTGCGTATTTGCCTTTGGCAAATAGCACCGCAGGGGGCTTGGCCCCCTCCTGAAAAACTGATCATGGTGAAGCATGACGAAGGTCGGAGAAATCATGTTATGGAATGGGAATGGTGATTGTTCCGGCGTATGAAAAGACCGAGGATGTGCTGAAAATTGATTTCCAGTTTGCTCCGTCCGATGAAACGCTGACGTTCATTCCATCATCTCTGGCTGTTTGAGGCGGGCTGGTATCGGGCATCCAGCAACCGCTCAGTTCATATACAGTCAGGTAATCTCCTTGTGTGAATGATCTGCCAAAATCCAGGATCAGCTGATAACCGCTGCTGATGGTTGCAAATGTATAAGAGCCGTTTTGGCGGTAGTAACATGTAGTACCGTTGATGGAGTCGGGGAAACCGGTTGCTTTGTCGCAACTACCAAAACTGGGATTACAGTTTCCGGATGCTGTAGCAGGGTAAGAACCGTTGAGAAGGACGGCATCGATATCCGGTCCGTTGTCAGAGCTGGAACAGTTGGAGCTGCCGCAGGGTGAGTATTCAATTTTAGCGTACCGGTAGGTAGGTTTGGTGGAGACACATTGATTCTGCGAACAAGTCTGGTCGTTATTGCATATCTGGGAAGTTGCCCATTTGTAATTCCGGCATTCCTGAACGGTATTTCCGGAACAGCGTAAGCCACTTTCGCATTCCTTTGTTTCGCATTCCTTGGAATTTATACATGTGCCGGTTGGGCATGGGTCGGATTTCCAGTTATTGTCCTGGCAGGTTTTGCGCGAACCGGATTCACACTTTACTTCCCCTGGCGGACAATTTGCGCATTTGTCTCCGAAACAGCCATTGCCGTTACATGAAACAGGGGACCCCCACACGCCGCTGCTGCAGGTGGATTGTCCACTGTTGTCGCATTTGGAGTCGCCATCAGAACAGTCGGCGCAGGCATTGCCGTTGCATCCCTTTTCACAGATTTTGACGGTCGTCCATGTTTTTCCATTGCAGGTTTCGACGGTATTGTTCTGGCATCTCTGCTGTCCATTCGGGCAGACTTCGCATTCCATATCATTGTAACAGTTAAGAGGATTGTTGGATGCATCGGCACATGGTTTAGGCTCCCATTTATTGCCGATGCAGACAGATTGCGTTCCTGCCTCACATTTCTGGCTGCCGTTCTTGCAGTCGAGGCAGGTATTATTTTCGCAATACTTGCTTGGACAATGATCATTTTCGATGCATTCGACGCACTTCATGTTGTTGACGTCGCAGTATTTGTTGTCCGGGCAGCTGCTTTTTTCTTTTGTGCAGTCGACGCATGTTTCGTTGATGAGGTTGCAGACGCCATCCGGACAGTCCGTGTCATCGAAGCATTTTCCGGGTTCCGGTGGTTTTATGCAGTTGCCATCCTTGCATCTGAGATTATCACCGCAGTCGGCGTTCGTCACACATTCTTCTATACAGTAATGATCAGCGCCACAGATCGGACGGTTTTTCTCCGTACAGTTCACGCTGGTCAGACATTCGACGCATGCGCCGTCGTTTTCGTTGCAGTATTTGGCATCTGAGCCTTTGCAATCCTCGTTGGTCATGCATTCACTGCAAATGCCGATGTTATTGCATTTGGTTTTGGTTTTGTTTTCATCGCAGTCGGCATCTTCCATACACTCGATACATTTATTGTCGACGCACATGGAACCCGTCTGCTGCTGTTTGCAATCCTTGTCATTTGTACATGCCACGCAGCCATCTTTATCGCTGCAAGTGGCATCGCAGTGGTCAATCTTTATGGTTTCATTGTCACAATGATACCATTCCTTACCTTCGCAGGTGGATTCGTATTCGTCATTGATGCATTCGACGCACTGCCCGTTGGGACTGCAGTAATTGAGTTTTGAGTTATTTTCATCGTTGAGGTTTTCGCAGTCGCTGTGGCTGAGACAACTGACGCATCTATTGTTATTGCAGTATGGACGTGAAGGATCAGACGTGCAATCACTGTCTTTGTAGCAATCGATGCATTTGTTGTTGATGCAGCTCATGCATGAATCCGGTTTATTTTTGTTACTGACACATTCGACACATTCCCCGTTTTTGCACATGCTTGCTGTGGGAGGACATTTGACTCTCATAATAAAGCCGCTGGCACAATAGATGACAGCATTGCCGTCACATGATGCCGGTTCAGAGCTGTGGCATTGAACACACCGATGTGCGTCACAAACCATACCTTTGGAGCAGTCATCGTCTTCGAGGCATTCGTAACATTTGTTATTTTTGCAAATCCGCTCTCCCTTGCATTTATGTGTTTTGTTATTATCAATGCATTCCACACATTTATGCAAGGTGGGGTCACAGTATGGCCTGGACATATCGGCGGCTTTGCATTCTGAATCTTTGGTACAGTCTGTGTCCGGCGGCAAGACGCATTGTCCGGAGGCATTGCAAATCTGGCCATCCGTGCAGCATGTATCATTGCAGGGGTTTGGACAATAACAGTAATTGCTGCCGCCCTGCACTTCCATCTGCATGCATCGATAACCCAGAGGACATCGGTTATTATCGTAAGCTCCTGCCTCATTGAAGGTTTTGCATACAGATTCAGTGGATTCGGCGTCACATTGTATTTCGTTGATTTGAATATACGACATATTTGGACATGCCGGGCCGAGATTCAAAACATCATCAATAGAGCATCCCAACATTGCCATGCTCATTGCTGTTAGGAACAATAAAACTTTTTTCATTGAAAACTCCTGCATATCCCGGTGCGTCAGAATCCCAATACAAAACACACTCCATTTCATTCTATGTCAGAAATTTCAGTGGCTCAACCATGAGACACTAAAAATGTCATTTTTTTCCATGTACTCGCAGTCAGTGGTTAGTGAACAGTGACGTTCGACGGAATGTCTGTACATCTGCGGTGCAATAAAAAAATATTCATTTCCCTTACAATCTTGACAATTAGGAGTTCTGTTATTAGACAAGCCGCTGCTTTTGAGGGGGACAGTGTCACTCTGTGAAGGAATGATTATGAATACGATGTATATTATTGGTATTGTTGGGGTTTTGCTCATTGCAGCGCTTCTTTTCCCGAAACTGAAAGGAAATGCGATTCAGAAAGCAATCGTTCATGCCCGCAAGGAACATGACGTCAAACCCTTTATAGCCGCAGTCGATGAAGACAGTACGGCAGATGTGCCCACGATCTATAATTCAGCCATCAAATCCCTGTGGGATTCCTATGATCGCGAAACGGCAACGGATTTGATCAAGGCGTTGCTTGAACGCAACGATACGGCTCCGATTTCGCAGTTCTGGATTAAGACACTTCTCGAGGTCGAGCCAGAAATCGCCCGCAAACAGCTCGGTGAGGTGTTTATTCAGGAACATTATAATGAAGGTATTGCTGCTCAGTGCGGCGGATGCGGTGGTTCCTGCAAAAAGTGCAAATCCTGCAAATAGTGGTTGTTTGGCTCAGCCGTGGCTGAGTTTCGTGAATCCTATCATCCTGGCTTATAGCTTGTAGCTTTTGAATGCAGATGCAATGACTGGGCTGCGAAAAGTGCCAGTCCCGAAGCCGATGCTTTTTCCGCTATAAGCTATGAGCCAGTCTCATATCCGCTCTTTGATGGACAGAACGTTAGGTTGCTTGTTACACAGTAACGGCATTGCCTCATATCCGCTCTTTGATGGACAGAACCTGAATCGTTCCGGGGGAATGGATAGTGTGGGGCAGAGCCGCTGAATTCTCCCGGATTATTTGAGTTTGTAGCGGTAAGGGATTTTAATTTTTTTTGTCAGATCGGTGGTCTGTGCAGGAAATGGCGGAACCGGGGTCGCCTGGGTCGCCGCTTCGATAGCCGCTTCATCGAGAATGGGAACGCCGGATGACTGCGCAATCTGGGCTGAGATCAGTGTTCCGTTTCGACGGAGTTCGAGCAGTACCCATACGGTACCGGTGAGTTTCAGTCTTCTGGCCATTTCCGGATAATGCTGTTTGCTTTTAAAATAATCGGAAAGCGTGCGGGTGTAGTCTGCCCATATCTGCTTCATATCCGGCTGCGGAGGCTGGTGGATGGCTTCATTCGGCTGTGGATTGATCGCTTCAGATCCCGATTTGGCAACGTTTGTTCCGAACACTGTATTTGCTGCCGCCTGATGATTTGCGCTGCCAGCATCATCTTCAGGCCGGGCAAATGAATCCGGTGTCGGAATTGTGCCTGTCTCACTCGATGGTTCGGGCGTGGAAACTGTGTCTGATGGAGGAACGGCGGGATCCGGATCGGATGAGGATTCAGCAGGTGCCGGTGTCGGCTGAGGACTGGGTTCTGTCCAGATGATATTGGGTTCGACGCTTGCGGTTTGGATGTCTGGTTCGAAAGGATCTTCCTCGGGAGAAACGGGTTCCGGGCTTACCGAGGGCATGCTTTCGCTGACTGTCGGCAATTCGATCGTAATATGAACCAGGCTGTCGTAGAGTGCTGCATTCGCCGCATAATCCACCTCAATGTGTTCCGGGATACAGAACCACGCCAATGCGAAAAGAAGCATGTGGATAGCGATACTCACTGAGATGCAGTGATACCAGGCAATGTGCGCGGCTGTCGGTGGCAAGGTGTTGAGTGTGTTTGAGAATAGTTAGTTATGTTGATGGAACCACTGCATATATTCCCATTCCCGAATGAGCGTTTGAACCTGTGGATTTTGAAGGGCATTGGGGATTGGGGACCAGTATCGGGTGTCCGGAACGAGATCTTTTGTGATGTCGACCTGCTGATCAATGGGTGTATTGCCATGATCCGGCAGGCGAAGGCGCTGTCGCTGACCAGGGTAACTGGCATTTGATGTCTCGCGCCATGCAGTATGGGATGCAAATTCATAGGTAACCCGGGAGCCGTCTGCAAAACGATGGGATATCGCAGAGGGGACTGTCGTGGCACCGATAAATTGCAACACAGGTGCATCAACGGGAACTATACTTGTTTCTTTGGGAATGGAAGCAAAATCATCCCAAATAAATCGGCGTATATCGGGGTGTGAAAACATCGCCGGGATATCGTGATGTGCTCCCCAGATGAGCATGACAGCATGCGTCATCAGATCCTGAATGGCGATGCCGTGTCCGAGCAGATAACCGTCATCGAAGAGTGATTCACCGTGATCACTGATGAAGATGACGAGGGAATTATCGAGCATCTTTTTGTTTTTAAGTGCCTGAATGAGGCGGCCTGCGGCCATATCGAGGTGGTACACCTGATTGGCATAGGTGCGCCATAGTCTTGGACGCGTTTTGGCACTGATTTCGGAACGCTTGATTTCGCGGTCGATGAAAACGGATGGATTATCCTGCTGATAGGGGAAGTGTGGATCCTGATAGAACAGATACATGAACAACGGAGTACTGGTGTCATATTGATCCAGGAAGGACTCGACTTTGTTCATGAGCATATTGGCGGGAACGCTTTGATGGTGATCGACATTTTCTTCGATTGTTCCGGGATCGACGATGGTATCTCCGGCGCGGTTCCAGCCGCAGCTTTCGTCGAACTTTTCATCGGACAGCATTTCGCCGTTAAAGACAGCCGTATGATAACCGAGTGATTTGAAATCATCGACGAGGCTGTGTCCGGGATCAAAGAAGCTTCCCCAGAATGTCTGTGTGACGCTGTTCTGTGTGAATCCCCTGGAGGCGAATGCACCATCGATGCGCACGGCGCCGTCTTTAATAAATTTTTGCAGTTCCGGCATGACGGGGTTGTCGTCGATCTTCGCATCCAGCATATCGTAACGCACGCTCTCCATCAGTACGATGATGACATTTCGGCGATCTGAAAAAGACTGGCGATTGGGAATACCCTGATGTTCAACGCGCTTTCGGATACTTTTGGGGATATCGGAACGATTGAGATCTCCGGCCAGCAAGTCCTGGTCCGTGCCATCGTCGGGAATATCGAGCGCATGGGGATGCAGTTTCGAATTGAACGGTTCGGAATCGGGAGGCAGGTCAAATGCGCCGTAACCGTCCCCATCAAAATCGGATCCGACATTGACGATAACATTGAATGCGGCTCCGAAAAGGGTTTCGCTTGCGAGAATTTTTTGAATATCCGGGAATTTGGGCGCACAGACACTCATCAGAACGAGTCCTGCAACAAAAGATACCAGGATAAAGACGTTGATAATTCTGGATGGAATGCGATCGAGACGCGAAATTTTTGTTCTGGGTTTAAAGAACCACCGAAAGAAAGCCCATGTTGCGACACTAAAAGCAGTGACGCCCAGAACACTCATGATGATGATATCGCCATACCATTGAAAAGCCTGAACGAGCATTCTCCAGACACCGCCGACTCCGCTCGCAAACTCAAAAAAGCTGAATGCATTTCCGAGCAATTCACCGATTTTATGTCTGAAAAACAGGTCAACTGCGAGCAGAACGACCCAGCAGGTAGCACATCTTCGCTGGATGATTTCGGGTGTGCACTTTGCTTTTTTTCCGATGAAAGTGAAGATCAGGACCCAGAGTCCGCAAAGCGCTGCGCAAAGAATTGTCAGGATTGATATGAATCCCAGCCGCGATCCGATGGTTGTGAATTTGATATAGGTCAGCCAGCCTGTGCCGCCGAATATTGCCAGACGGATCTGCAGGCTGATGAGTTCCAGAAAAACTGCAAAAGTCCAGAGGACTATGAACAGTCTCCCTGGACGGCAGATATTGTTATCGTTTGTCATTTCAAAGGTGAGTACTGATAATTATTGGCTCTGTACCCCGGTGTGGAATACGAGGCTGGCGTATAACATATAGCTTATCGCCTATCGTTTATAGTTTTTGGGGAAGGGCTGATTTTTGTGAGGGGGCAGCGCCCCCTGCGGCGCTACCTCACCCCTCTCTCCCTTGTCTGCAGCGCAGCCGTTCCCCCTCTCCCCCTCTCCACAGTGGAGAGGGGAAAGGGGGATGTCACGAAGTGACAGAGGGTATGGGGTTAGGTACGCGCTTCCTCAATTCGCAATATAAAACCTGCTTCGTCTCACGCGCCTGTCGGCGCTCCGGCTCGTGACTGGCCGTTGCTCACTGGCCTCTGCGACTCGTACCGTCCGCTGGACAGTGCGAGTCTCGGGCCCCGCAACACCCCGCTTTCATAATCCAAACAATTCGCCTCAGTTCGCAGAGGGCCGAAGCGCAAGTTCTTTGGTGACTAATCCATAACCTCGTCTAAGGAAAATCGCTGACTATTGGTTGGACTTTTTA
>JAEEGL010872098.1_pt1 | contig 13503 bp, 12 predicted proteins | sample 9134231 | NCBI WGS metagenome assembly JAEEGL01 (sample SAMN16246548, study PRJNA631951) | gut metagenome | biome: gut microbiome; feature: rumen; material: fiber-attached | host: Bos | place: Iran: Karaj | collected 2018-10
CGGCCTCCCGCGCCGCGAGGCGCTGGCCTTCGCCGCGCAGATGCTCAAGGGCTCGGCCGAGCTCCTTCTGGAGACCGGGGAACACCCCGGCTCGCTCAAGGACCGCGTCTGCTCGCCCGGCGGAAGCACCATCCAGGGCGTACGCGCACTGGAGCAGCGCGCCTTCCGCGCCGCCGTGACGGACGCCGTGATCGCCACCTTTGAAAAGAAATTCTGAGGGAGATATTGTCATGACAGAAGAGACCGGGACCGGACTCGTTATTCCGGAAAAGCTGCGCGTGATCGACGGCACGACGCTCAAGCTCATCGCCATCGTCAGCATGGCCATTGACCATGTCGGCGCGGTATTGTTCCCGCAGCTGCGCTGGATGCGCATCGTGGGCCGCCTTGCCTTCCCCCTTTTCGCCTTTCGTATCTCGGAGGGATGCGCCCACACGCGCAGCCTGCCCAAATACATGCTCCGCCTGGGGATTTTTGCCCTCTTGTCGGAGGTTCCCTTTGACCTCTGCTTCAAGCGCAGCGTCCTGGAATTCAGCCATCAGAACGTCATGCTGACCTTCCTGCTCGCCGTCTCCGCGATCTACTGCTGCGAGAAGCTCAATACCGGGAACAAATGGCTCGACGCCTTGCTGAAAACCGCCGTCTGCGGCGCGTCCTGCGTGCTGGCCATCCTTCTGCGCACGGACTATAACGCCTTCGGCGTCGGTCTCGTTCTGCTGTTCTGGTTTATGCGCCGCTATCATCTCGGACGCATCCTGAGCGCGCTGGTCTATGAGTTGGTGATGCGAGGCGGTCTGCAGTCCTGGTGTATGCTGAGCGCCGTGCCGCTCCTGCTCTACAACGGCAAGCGGGGACGCTCGATCAAATACCTGTTCTATGTATTCTATCCCTGCCATCTTTTGCTTCTGGCCGCTCTGCGTCACCTGCTGGCCTGAAAAGGGGAGGACCCCGCCTGCTGCGCGTTGCCCGTCCCTTTCCGCTTAGCGGCGTGCGTACATCCGATGCTAGTTCCGCTCCGGCGCGCTGCGAAATCCGCCTTGCAATCTATGCGCGGAACGTGTATACTGTATGCGCGCCGGATTCGGAGGCGGATTAAGTTCATATTGTTACCTCTCCTGGAGAGCTGACATATTCGGAGGCTTACCGAAGCGGGGAGCGAGGTGAGCGCCGCCGGGGGCGGAAGAAGCGAGGCGAGCGAGTGGCAGCGGTCGAAAGATCGCGAGCGAACAGCGAGCAGGATCTTTCGGGCACCGCAACAGGACATAACGGGGCGGTCTTGAAAACCGGTCGTCTATATGGACGAACTCACTTCAAGAATCCAGTAATATCAATGGATTGCGGGATCACGCAAGCCCTATGGTTTTGGCTTTTCTCTCCTGTTTTCTCTCCATTTTCTCGGCTTTCTCCGGCGAAAAACTTGTCGTCAGAAAACACACAAATTCATACGGAGGGTTACCGAAGCGGTCATAACGGGGCGGTCTTGAAAACCGTTAGGGGGCAACCCCACGCGGGTTCGAATCCTGCACCCTCCGCCAAAAAACCTAGTCCACAAGCGGCTTTGCTCGTTTGTGGACTTCTTTTTTTGCCTCGGCGTCCCTTATGAATCCGACAAAAATGGAGCATTTTTCAGGAGAGAAAGAGGAGAGACAAGAGGGGGAGAGCTTCTCATGTCTTCTTTTTCGAGCTCCCTTTTATGTACAGGGCACCAATTGCTACCTAGTGCCCTTTTATCATGCGATTACACTCAATGCATCATGCAAGCCGAGGCTCATTGCATCGGCAGAGGAACGCTTTGAATTATAGTCCAGGTGAGCATACACATTCGCTGTGGTCGAGAAGTCGCTATGGCCCAGCCATTCCTGGATTTGCTTCATCGATACACCATTTGACAGGAGGAGAGAAGCACAACTGTGTCTAAGATCGTGAAACCTAATTCTGCGCAGGCCATTCTTTTCAAGCAACTTTGGGAAAGCATCAGTTACATACTGAGGGGTTATCAGGTTTCCCATCTCATCAACGCAGATGTAGTCCAGATACTGTTTGTTGTAGGATCTCCCGCAAACATGTCGGTATTCATCTTGTATCTCCTTCTGCTTCAAAAGACGCTCTTTGAATTCCGGCACAAGCGGCAGCGTGCGCATACTCGATTTTGTCTTTGTGGTATCTCTGGCTTCCTGAATAAGCTTACCGTCCATGCAGCATGAGACTACAGTGTGCTTAATGGTGATAGTATCGTTTTGAAAGTCGATGGCATCCCATTTCAGACCGATAGCCTCACTCCTTCGAAGACCGTAAAAAGCCCCCAAAAAGACGGGAATCTCGAGCTTTGTCCCTTTTGCAGCCTCAAATAGAAGTTGGACCTCCGTCCCGTCGTAGAAGCTTCCGACAAAAGGGGTAACTTTTGGCCGGTCAACCTTATCAACTGGATTGGCCTCTATCAGCTCAATTTTTACTGCATATTTCAAGGCACGATGAAGAAGCGCGTGATAATGGATAACCGTCCGAGCTGATACTCGCTTGAGCTGGTCGGCATAGAAGGTCTGTATGTCGATTGCTTTTAGTCCGCCCAGAGTGACCTTTGAGCTTTTGAAATAAGGGACAATTACATTTTTTACTATAATCGAGTAGGAAGCGAATGTTGTTGTTGCTACAGTAGGCTTTACAATCTCAAGCCATTTGATCATATAGCTCGAAAACAGTTCGTCGTTTTCAAGCGGTTTTTCGTCAGGCACGAAAGACTGCCGCGTTTCCATTAACAGCTTTTCTGCTTTTTTCTTATTCCCTTTGACGGGTAGCTTTGTGGAGATCCACTTCGTCTTTCGTTTCCCAGATGCGTTGGGATATGTTAATACCATGTAGTAGATGCCGTTTTTTTCTTGCAGATGCCCTGCTACCATTGTACTATCCTCCTTTATGTTGAACGATTGGACTTCTGCTGTTGGCAACCACATTCTATCTATGCCTTTTGCAAAAGTCCAATCTGCGATTCACTCTATTGGGTTCGGTTTGAGAAAAACATTCATAAACGAGAGAAGATGGGCTTTAGGTATCCTGTATGATCTGCCGACCTTCATGTATTTGATCTTTCCTTCCCGAATCAGCTTGTATCCGGATTTGGTGCATATCCCAAGTGCACGGCTCATTTCTTCAACGGTCATAATATCGGGATATTCCTTAAGCACGGAACGATAAATATCACTGAATCCCATTTGGCGTTTCCTTCTCTCCAGAACAAACATCATTTCCGGTATCAACAAGCTTTTTCTCGGGGTACGAGACATTTTTGGAAATCAGCAAATAATCAAGTCCCTTTCGGTGATTGCAAAACGTGCAGGTTTCCTTGACCAGTTGATAATCGTATTTCCGTTTTATTCTATAAGACCTCGTGTTTTTGAAATCCTCAAGGCACTTTCTGCAGAGGCAGAGCTCCATCGTCTTTTCTTTTGGCTGTATAAATCCCAGGCTGATAAGGAGTCTTTGCTCTATTTCCCTCATCTGGGTATCCGTGAGTTGGCCAATCTTTTCAAAAAGACGCTGCTTGTCAATCGTCCTGATTTGCTCAAGAAGAACAGTCGAAGGTTCATTAAATCCTTCGACCGTTTCAAACGAGTAGTGTGTTGGAATGCTTCGTTTGTTAGGTCCTTGTGTGGTCATCGGAGCAACAATTACCGTAGGACTATGGTTGTTGCCAATATCGTTTTGGACGACAATTACAGGCCGCACACCCTGCTGCTCTGATCCGACACCGATTCCCAAATCGGCAGTAAAAATGTCGCCTCTGCGGTATGTCATTTTCATTCTGATTCCTCCTCTGTGCCATGGCCTTGCGCCTATGTACCCGCTAAGCATGGGAGCCAAAGAAGATTTGGAGACAGTTCAAAATACTTTGTCTTAGATCATTGGCTCCATGTGCTTAGCTTTTATTTGAAATACAGGCCTATTTTTCTCCTGTCCCGGCTTGTAAGTGGGCATCCACCAAATGGCTGTTGGCACAGCTCCACGGGTCGATGCCCCCGGCAGGATCTCTGCCGGCTGCCCTCATTGCCTGCGACGGTTTTTTCACGCTCGGACTGTGACTGGACAGGAGTCTCATTGTCCCCATTGGAGGTCTTCGCCATATCAGCAACCACCTGATACTGTCAGGATGTTGTTCTCGCTCCTGGCTATATAACCAATCATGGCGCAACACCTAACCTGGCTTTTGCTCATCGCACTACCAATGGGATCGTATTGGGTGGACGGATATTCTATTTTCAATGTGTTATTCATCTAATTCGGGATAAGCCCCGATCTTGGATGAGCGTCAAGAGGGGCAGTATGTTGCCCCTTAATGACGAGATAATCTTACCAAGCAGGGTTTAGGAATAACATGACAGGTTCTGTCACAATGATTTTGGGGGTTGTTTTGAAAATAGTGGCGAAAAGTGGTGAAAACAGGTGCTTTGGAACACTTATCTAAAGACATGCTCTTTCAACGTTGTGACAGTTTTTGTCACAAAGAGATCTTGAACCGAAAAAAACGATCCTCTGAATTATCAGAGGATCGGAATTAATAGTATTGGAATTACTCGTTTCAGATAATTAGATGGAAAGCGGCGATAGACTGTTGGCAGCGAGATACTCGTTTGCCTTTTCGATACCATCGGCACTCATGACACGGAGTATATGCTGCAGTGCTTGATGTCGGCGGTTATCCTCATCCAACTGCACATGCGCTCGTTTGAACAACATCCGGCTGATCCAGTCTGGAAGCTCAAATATCAGACAAAGCATAGTAATAAAGTCTTCATTCTGGCATTTCTTCGGATCGTCCAGCCAACGTAGCAAAGTGCGATACTCCATATTCAGCCGTTCTGCCAACGATTCTAAACTGATTTCTTTCTTTTTCCGCACCAAGTCAAAGGCCTCTCGAAAAGATACGGGAAACTCACGGCAGTACTTATGCTTCGCGTCAAGTTCATCCAGATGCTCCTTGTTGATCAGGTCACCAAGGTAAAACTGCGTCTGCCGAACATAATCTGCATCGTAATACATCCGACCAAAGATGTATCTTCCGAGGTTCTGTTGAACATATACTCGCACGAAACGTAGGCAGCACTCATCAACATGGCTGTTGGCCCAGGGCGTTAGAAGCAGCTGGTCTCGATCATTTCGCACAAACCGCGGATCGTTTCTGACAACGTGGCCGTCGGCATAAATGTATTTGCCGCTCTGCATTACTGACAGAAACTCATCACTGTCTCTGCAAAGAGAAGTTACGGTTTCCCTGTCTATCACAAACGTGTGTTGTTCCTCACGCAGCGCTTCTGTATCAAATGCGAAAGGTTGAATTAGTTTCTGGTCGGCATAATTGAGCGCTCCTTTTGCCGGAAGGTGCCCTAGTTGTATCATCCGGGCGCGAACACGGAAGTGAGGGAGACTAAGTGCCTTTGAAATTGCTTTTCCCGCGAGCTCATATTTCTCCCCTGCGTGACGGAATCTACTTATTTTCTCACATTCTTCCTTAATCATCTCCTCTGTAGCTGACGCAGGCATCATCAATCCATATGCACCTCGATTAGCCTGCTTCTCCATAAAATATACGGGGTCTGAGAGGCCTGCTTCCTGGTTTACCACGACTTCGACAGACTTTATTCTTCGAATGTCCGTGTTGTACATATCCTGAAGGCGATAAAAAAGGTAATGATACTCATAGTGGAAGCACTCATGGTATACGTCAAAAGCTGAATAATCGACTCGAATCGAGTTCGTGTTTACGACGATCGTGTTTGCCTCAATAAAGACCGCTTTTGCAGTATCTTCCTCAAACCCTTCCTTTTCTTCTCTAACCAGTAATTCACCGTCAGCAAAGAAAAGGACTGCGCCGATTCCCTTGTGATCAAACAACGGATAATACTTGACCGAAAGGCCCATCCGCTCGGCAAGCTTCACGGGATCACGATAACCAGGCAAGGCTATTGCCTCTTGTCTATAAACGGTCCACAGATCTTCTGCAACTTGGTCAACTCTCCTGTTGGTGAAGTAGGGGATAAGAAACGGGCTTAGCATATCATAGCCCTCTTCTCGACGATCAACGCTTTCAGACAGATCTTCAACGCTGCAGGTAAACACTTTTTCAAAGGAACACCATAGGCTGAGAAAACCTTTCCACACGCGCGGCCCATCAATTGTGTCAAGCCGCAAAACGACCTCAACGTCTGCCCAGAAACAATTACGGTCGATTCGCCAAAAGGAGACGTGAGAAAAGCAGCAACAATCTTTGTTCAGAATGCGATTAAAAAACTGGAACCCAACTATTCTCCTAAGCGTGCCATTGCGTAAGCAACGGTTCAAGAAAGAATACATTTTCAAGCGACTGCTCGCAAACAGATATTTGGTCATGCTGGTCACTTGAGGGACAAGGATCTTCTTTTTCCCTTCCAAGGAAAGCGCACCATCTGGAACAGAGTCGCAAGAACAGTCTTCTTGGTCAGGCTGTCCGAAATACATCGTCAGTATTCTGTTTTCATAGTCTTTCATTTATCACTTCTCCTTAGCGAGTCAAGAAAGCCATTGCATTTATCGGAGTGGAAAACACCAATGAACGGATGCAAAACTATAATAACCCACAATACGAAGATTGTCAATCAAGAAATTACAAAATAGTATCAATAAAAAGCCTTTACAATCTGCAAATAGTGTGTTATGATCCAAGATAATAAAGGGGTACTATAATCCCGAAGGGAGAATGATCTATGTCAAGACGTCGCTCTGAATCTGCCACGACTGGTCGCCTGAATGTCGTGGACATTAAAACGGGTAAATTTATTGAAACTCCTTGCCTTCCGATCATTTGCGCGAATATCCGCAACCGCAGGAATGAGCTTGGTCTCGAGCAAAAGGAACTTGCAGCCAGATTGGGCATCCACAGCAACGCTGTCAGCAGTTGGGAGGTCGGACGGACGAGACCGGATATTAGTCTCATCCCTTCCCTGTGCAGAGAATTGAATCTGACTCCATATGACCTCTTTAGCATGGATGATCCGCGAGTCCTGTATACGCCCAGAGAAGAGCGCTTAATCGGGAACTATCGCAAGCTGGATAACAAGTTTAAGGCTCATGTTGACTCTATGGTAGCTTCGCTTGCTCAGACAGTCGCTTCTGAGAATGCTCCTGATTTGTATGAGATCAAATTCCAGCCGATCCGTCTTGCCGCTGGTCCTGACGCGGCAATCAGAGACATTACAGAGGCGGAGACTCTTTATCTCCACAATTCCCCCCTGTTACGCCACGCAGATGGCGTCTACAAGGTCAATGGCGACAGCATGGAGCCGTCTTTCCATGACGGCGATATGGTTCTTGTAGAGCATATTCCTGATGGGAATGCGCTTCGATATGGCGAAATAGGCGCGTTTGCAATCGGGAATGAATCCTACATTAAAGAATACCAGCAAGACGGGCTTCACTCCCACAACAAAAACTATGATGTTATGAAGTTTGATAAAGATGCCGCAACTGTTTATCTAATCGGTCGTGTTTTAGGCGTTGTAGATCCTCAGCAATTTGCTACGCAGGAGGAAATAGAGCTGTATCTTCAAAGTAAGAAGAACGAAGAATGATTATTTGGCATTGTCAGTAAGGGGAAAAAATGTATGAGACCTCAGCGTTACCAGCCACCGACAAGAGTATACGTGAAGGTCAACTCCGATTTTGACTCGACCGGAGCCGTAACTCCTCGCGCAATTATCTGGTCGGATGGTCGGGTGTTCAAAATTGATTCGATTAGGGATTTTCGACCGGCATCAACCATGGGGGCTGGACACTCAGGCGATTGTTTCACCGTTGTTATTCAAGGCGAGGAGAGGCAGCTTTTCTTCGAGCGTACAAGCATTATATATGGCAGTAGACTTGGCAGATGGTGGGTTGAGTGTGCCGCTCCCGGCGTTCCTGGATGATACTCTATGATACTACGAGGAAGGAGGGCTGAAACATGGAACAAGACGAGCACATCTATGTTGCTATTGACCTTAAATCTTTCTATGCCAGTGTGGAATGTGTAGAGCGTAAATTCGACCCTCTTTCTACGAATTTGGTTGTTGCAGATCTCACTCGGACAGAAAAAACAATCTGCCTTGCCGTAACCCCCTCTCTGAAGGCTTACGGGATTTCCGGCAGGGCAAGGCTGTTTGAAGTCATCCAAAGAGTAAAAGAAGTAAACAGGGATCGGCTGGCGGCTGCGATCCGCAGCGGCCATATTCAAAAGTCGGAAGATGGGAAGTATCATTTTTCGACTTCTTCTTTTGATGCGAATGCCCTTGCGGCTGATCCGTCTTTAGAGCTTGGATACTATGTTGCTCCTCCCAGAATGAAGCTTTACGAGGAGTACAGCACGAAGATCTTTTCTATCTACTCAAAGTACATATCTCCAGAAGACATAGTTGTGTATTCTATTGACGAGATTTTTGCGGACGCAACCAGGTACTTGCGAACGCACAACATGACTGCTCACGAGCTTGCAATGGCAATGATCCGAGAGGTGCTGTACACCACAGGAATCACTGCCACTGCCGGTATCGGTACAAATCTGTTTTTGGCAAAGGTCGCAATGGATATAGTGGCCAAGCGTGTCCCTGCAGACAAAGACGGAGTTAGAATAGCAGAACTGAATGAGCAGTCATTTCGTGAGCTGCTATGGTGCCATACCCCGATCACGGATTTTTGGCGGGTAGGGCGCGGAACGGCAAGACGCTTGGAAGCTCTCAATTGCTATACCATGGGTGATGTGGCTCGGCTGAGTGAAGAAAATGAAGCCGCTCTTTATAATGCTATGGGCGTCAATGCTGAGCTGCTGATCGATCACGCATGGGGCTGGGAGCCGACAACGATCGAATGGATAAAGAAATACCGGCCATCCTCAAACTCTCTTTCCTCTGGCCAAGTCTTGAAAGAGCCCTACGATTACGAAAAGGGCCGCTTAATAGTCCGGGAGATGACAGAGCTACTTGCTCTTGATTTGGTCAAAGACCAGCTTGTAACAAAAAAAGTCGAACTGACTATCGGATATGATCGGGAAAGCCTTACTGTCTTGGTACCAGGCAAAACCATGAAAGATACTGTCTATGCCGTTTCAAAAACAGGCGAGGCGTTCAAAGGGATTGTAACCGCAGACCCTTATGGTCGGCCTCACCCAAAGCACGCGCATGGAACCGGCAATATTGATCGGTGGACAAGCAGCACGAAGCGAATCATGGATGCGATACTTGGTGTATACGACCGAGTTGTTGATCCGAATCTTCTTATTCGACGTGTCAATATCGCTGCCGTCAATCTGATTAAGGAAAGTGAAACTCCTTCCGAAGCTCCAGAGCAACTTGATTTGTTTACCGATTATGAAGCACTAGAAAAGAAAAAAGCGGAAGAGCAAGCGGAAGACAAAAAAGAAAAAAGAATCCAACAAGCGACATTGATGCTTCAGCAAAAGTATGGGAAAAACGCCGTTTTGAAAGGTATGAACCTAATGCCGGGCGGAACAACAATAGAGCGGAATGGTCAGATTGGCGGGCACAGGGCTGGAGATGATGGATACACGCCGAAACATAAAACTCCAAAAAAGGAGATCACAGATGAAGACTTCTGAAGATCCCAAGGTTGTATACTAGGATATTATCAATCATCCTCACCATCAGTCGGAAACCCGGCCACATATGTCCTTATACGACAGAGCAGCGCAGTTCTCAGCCTTCGATGCGCTTGCTGGATATTCAGACATGATTTCAGAAGAGGCTCGCTTAACCGACAGTAAGATCGAGCTGGACGAAAATGAAAAAGAGATTTTAAACCAAAAGCTTTCACTGATTGCGGATGTGATTGAAGATGGGCAAAACCCAATTATCACCTTCACCGTTTTTGTTCCAGATCAGTTCAAAGCAGGAGGAAAATATGAAATTATAACTGATACGGTTAAAGGCGTAGACGTATTATCTCAAAAGATAGTCTTAGAAAGGAAAAAGCCGTCTGGACTTAATTTTACCATTGATATTCAGCAGATAGTTGCGATAGATGGTGAACAGCTAGATTACATGGGCGATTCTTCGCTTTTGATTTAGTAAGCACTTGTTGCTTTTTTTGAACAATTGAAAAATCTTTCGTGTTGTCTTTGTCAGATAATGTGATATAATTATGAAGAACAAGACAAATCAGAAAGGACGCAGGAATTGCATAAGCAACTCCATGCGTCTTTTCTGCATTTCTGGAGGGATAATAAATGGCAAACGACAGCAAGCAACGATTGCTGCGCATCCTCGAATTGCTTCAAGCCAATACTGATGAAAACCATCCCCTTTCCACAATAGAAATAGAGGACGCATTAAGAGAACGCTGGAATCTGGAAGCATATCGAATCACAATTCAATCTGACATCGCTGCATTAGTCGCTGCAGGCTATGAGATCGAAACCATTAGATCGAAACAGAACAAATACTATTTATCAAACAGGGTATTTGAACTGCCTGAGCTTAAACTATTGATCGATGCCGTAGAATCCAGCAAGTTTATTACGGAAAAGAAGAGCCGTCAATTAACAGAGAAGCTTACATCGCTGGCCAGCGTCCATGATGCGGGAATGCTGAAGCGTAATATTAGCATCGCTGATCGAATTAAAGCAGGAAACGAACAGATCTATTACATTATGGACGCTCTCAACGATGCGATCAATGCACGTTGCAAGGTGAGTTTCCTCTATTTCGAGTACGACGGCAAAAAGCACCGCAAACTAAAGAACGAGGGAGAACCTTATGTTCTTAGTCCCTATACGCTAACATGGAATGGCGATTTTTACTATGTCGTTGGTTTCTCAGACAAACACAGTAAAATTGCCACATTCCGTGTAGACCGCATTCACGAAGTGCCCACGATTCTGGATGAGAAGGCTGTACCAAAGCCGAAAAAGTACAGCATCGGAGATTTCGCTGAGAAGGCTTTTCAGCTATTTGACAGCGAGCATGCACAAGTTGAGCTGCTTTGCGAGAACAGCATGATGAACACCGTGCTGGATCACTTTGGGGATAAAGTCAAACCGATTGAAGCAGATAAAGAGCATTTCTCATTCTCCGCTGAGGTCTCTGTCAGCCCGACCTTCTTTGCCTGGGTGTTTCAATTTGGCGGGAAAATACACATCAAGGGTCCACAATACGTTATTGACTCTTATCATGAGTTGTTAAGCAAGTCAGTTTAATTACAGCAATCTTTAGTGAGAAATGAAAATGGAGGGTCTATATATGAGTTTCAACACTTCGCAATTCAAAGGAATCCATAAGGTTACAAAGGCCCCGGAACGCGTATGGGTTGGAAGATGGTGGTCCATTGAAGTTCCTGTAGGTTATTCTTATACCGTTGATCCTGAAAAAGCTGGTGGAGGCGGAATGGGGACGTACCAGCTTCATATTCAGAATAGTAAAGATTGCAATTTTGATGTTTCATACTCTTCAGAATTCAACGTGGTTGTCTATGGGAATATGGAGGGAATAAACCGAAACTGCGATGACATGAGCGATGAAGCCATGCTGCAATCACTCGATGAACTCCCCACTCATTTTCTGGGTCATTACCAGATTCATAAGTGCTCGAGAGATCTTGTTGTTCTATACAAGGTCATGGAAGAATCGAAAGAATATACTGCCTATGAGTTTCAGGTAATCACGCGAGGCTGTAACCTTGTTTTCACCGGTCAATTCAACCTTCAAACTGGAACAATATCAGAGCGAAAGAAAAACATTTTGCTTTGGCTTGATACCGTCGAGGTTCTGACACAAGACGAAAGACTGTCTTTTACAGACTATTCTGGGAAATCAAAAAGCAAAATTCCCACGGAATATGGTAAGGCGATGGCCACCATAGATACAGGAATCAAAATCAGTATTCCTCGTGGATTCCATGCCGAGACAAATCAGGCTATTATTGGGGAACCTCGGAAACTGGTAATTGTTCCGGAAAGCTATTCTCTTTCAGCAGATCCTATGGAAGCGCCTGTGGCACTTTCTATTCAATCGTCTGTCATGAAAAACGTTCCAACAAGAGCTGACTTACTTAACACGTATTTTGAGTTCTTTTGCGATCGTGGAGTGCCTTTTGAAAAGAACTCTGTCATAGGTATGTATAAGAATTCGGATAAGGCATTTACGGTGTCGCAATTTTTTACCGGCGATTATTTTTCAAAAGCTTTTTCTCTTTTGTTTGCAAATAATAATGTCTATATAGTCCATTTGATTATCAACTACTCGGCGTGTGATTTTGACGCCAGATTAGCAACATGGGATGTCGATCACCTTGCAAAAGCTTGGTTAGCGCGTATCCACGTCACCGGAGAAACCATTCCTAATTATCCTTCCCGGAGTTCTTCATCATCTGTGAAGAAGAGCCTGCCCACAGTAGCAAAAGCGACGCCTTCGCTTGACTTGTATCCGCATTACGATCAACTCGGTAATACCTCTGTACCTAAAACTGATTTAGGCGGAATGGCGGTAATTGTGACCAATGCAGGGGGAACCGAGTTTGAGAGTTATCCGTTTTCCCGCTTCGATGGCGAGTTAAAGGCTGTTGCTGAGCGTGCAATTAGCAAGGACTCCTGTAGCAAAGAGTTTAAGCAACTTGTTGCGACCGCCACAACTTATGCTGCACTTTTCCGCGTCAACAAGGACAAGTTTAATCCAAAAGAAGACCGCGAATGCGATATACGAAACCTTAGAATGCGCCGTGCATACCAGCTGCATGTCCTCCGCTCATTTGCATGGACACTTGCCGAACAAGCATCTTTACAGCAGAAGTCATTGTCTGATCTGGTTATCGAAGAATATCAAAAGGTTTTTACAGCCATTGAGAAAAGAGAATACTTGAACTATCAGGGCGAATCACACTTTCCAACCCTATGTGGCACTGCGGATTTGCATGTGTTTTTTGTTCCGGACAAAACGACCAAGGCCGACAAGAAAACGTTAAATGACAGCGGTGAAGTATTTGGAAATATTATTCCTAATTCTGTTGGCTCTTTGGACGGGCTCAGAAAGGATCTTCTCGCTCTTGCTGAAACGATGGAAAAGCTGTTTCAATGGCTTCTTAGTACTCGTGATTACAGCAAGCCATTGAGAGGCCCTGGAGCCGATACGTTATATGCTTGGTGCACGTTGGTCTTGTCAGCTGAAACCCCCTTCTACATTGAAGACGGACCTATGACTTGTTTCTACACGCAGGTTACAGAGCCCTCTGTGCCTGCTCTTTCAAGTGTAAAGAAGACGCAAGCAACCCCTTCGATCACAGCAAAAAAGACATCTGAAAAGGCCGCAAGCTCAAAGGCAAAAAGCACTACGCCAAAACCGCAACCCCAATCCCAATCGGTCTCTACTATGCAACCCACCATCGGGAAGCCTTTCGCTACTTCAGTAAGAACGACGCCAAGCAACTGGAAGGATGCTGCAAAAGAGATTAAAGAGAAGGCCACATCTATCATTGCGAAGAATAAACGCACTTTCC
>JAEEGL011446785.1_pt1 | contig 13503 bp, 10 predicted proteins | sample 9134231 | NCBI WGS metagenome assembly JAEEGL01 (sample SAMN16246548, study PRJNA631951) | gut metagenome | biome: gut microbiome; feature: rumen; material: fiber-attached | host: Bos | place: Iran: Karaj | collected 2018-10
TCAACACAAATAAAATAAGAAGAAATTAAATCAAGTTCTTCTAAATAAAGTATTTTATGATTTATATAATTGAATTCTGAAGGTAAATTTAATTCATAATAATGTTTTTCACTTAGTCTCATAATAATATTTTTCACTTCTGATGATATATTAAATTGTGCATTTAATTCTTTATATAGTTTAATAAAATAAAAAATATATTCTTCTTCAACATCATCTAGTTTTATTATTTCTTTAATAATTTCAAATTGCTTTAATTTTTCTACTTCTTTTTTAAATTGTTTTTCAAATACCTCTTTTGCTTTTATTTCCCTATTCGTAAATATTATATCTTCTATTTTTTTTGAATTAAATTGAACTTTTTGTTTGTTTGATAATTGTTTTTTAGATTCTTTTCTTTTTGAATTCCTTTTTTTATGTAAATAATCTGGTTTTCTTATCATTTTTTATTATTAAATTTGAATACACCAAATTGAAAAATTTATAATTTAATTTTTAATTAATGAATAAAAATTAAAATTATTTTTGAAAATAATCAAATAAAATTAATAATAAAAGAGAATACATTTAAAAAATGAATTATATTCTCTTTAATAAAATATTATATGGGGTTTTGAATCTCGTATATAATTCTTTTTTGTATTTAATTTTTATTCTTTAAATAATTTATTATTAAAAAATTTTTGAAAATAAATAATAATAATTTTTCAATGAATATAAAATAATTTTAATTTATTGAAAAATTAATTTTATATATAAAAACTTTTTTATAAAATTTTATTGTTAACTCAATAAATAATGGGACTAAAAAAGATAAAATATGGTTGTTGTAAATAATGAGAAAATAATGAAATGAAATTTGATAAAATGAATGGAAATTCAAACTCAGAATTCAAAAATAGTTAACTTCAAAAATGAAAAATAATAAAAGAACTAAAACATATATTTTTTTAAAAAATTATGAATTAATATTAGAAAAAGAAATTAGAATATTGAGTGAAAATAATTAAAAAAAGCAATTTAAACTACTTTATCATTTTTTTTAGAAACAAATAAAATAATAAATCTTCCTTTGAAATAATTATTGAAACAAATTAAAAGTAAAGATTAAAAAGTATTAATAAAAGTTAAATATGTAATAATTATAAAATACGTGAAAAAAAGTTTTTGTTCAAATTAACATTTTTTTATTTTTAATATATTACTGATAATTGAACAAAAGATGAATGACCAATTTAATGAATATATAAGTCAGGAATTAGGAATAACAAATTTAACTAAAATTTCTTCTGAAACATTATCAAATGAATGTGAATTTGAAATTGAAGATAATAATATTAATATTAATGAAAATATTGATGATTTTTTATATGAAAAAGAAAATGAAAATAAAGAATTAAAAGAAAATTTGGAAAATGAAAAAAATAAAATTTCTCTTAAAAAAAAAGTCAGAAATAAACAAAAAAAATATCAAATTTTACCTTTATCAAGAAAAAGAGAAATTTTATTACAAGTAATTATTTTTAATTTATTTTAGGTTGAACAAACAAAAAATAATTTAAAAGAAATTGCTAAAATTAATAATGTAAAGACTAAAACTCTTCAAAGATGGATTAAAAAAGGTCCTGAAAGAAAAAGAGGTATGATTTATCTTTCTATATTTATCATATGTATTTTATAAATGGTTTTTTTTTAAAAAACCTAATTCAAATATCCAATTAAAAAAAATGAAAAAAAACAAAAAATATTTAAAGATAAATATAAAAAAATAATAAAAAAATTAAAAAAAAATTTAAAAAAAAAGGAAATACATATGATAAAAATTTATAAAAATAAAATTATATATTTCTAATTTTTTTTTAGGAGGAGGAAGAAAAATAAGAGATCCAAAAATGGATTCTGCACTTTATGCTTGGTACATTGATTATCATTTTACTCTTGGAAAGAAAGTTAATGTTAAACTTTTTAAAAAAAAAGCTATGGAATTATCTAATAATGAACATTTTAGAGCTTCCAAAGGATGGCTTGAAAAATATAAAAAAAGATATAATATATCTTTTAATTAAAGATTTTCTATTAAATAAAAAATTCATTTTTTATTTATTTATTATTTTCTTTGCTTAAATAGAATTATTAAGTTTTTTTATTTTATTATAATTATTGTTTTATTATATTATATTATTAATCATATAATATATAATATATTAAATAAATAATAAATTTTTTATTTTTTAAAATAAAAACATAATAAAAAATCAAAATTTAAAAAAAATTTTAAATAATCAAAAAAGTACTAAATCAAAAAAAAAGTTTATTTCCTTCTTCTATAAGAGCTTCTATTATTTTTACTTCCACTATCAGTATTACTATTACTTCCACTAACTACTTCCTTTTCACTAGTAACAGAGACATTTCCACTAAGAATATTGTCATTATCATAAACAACTCTTTTTTTAGGTTTAACAAATGAAACACACAAAGTATTAATTTTTTTATTATTTTTATCAACATAACTAAAATCAGTAATTTTAGTATCAATAAAACCAACTAAAAGAGCACAAGCTTCAATTTGTTTTGCATCAATTTCTTGCATTACTTCTAATGGTTGATAAACTATTATTTCTACTTTTCCAAATGTATTTACTTTTGAAAATATATTTAATAAAGAATTTGGAGTTATTTCATCTAATTGTGTATTTCTTATTGTCACTGATGAAAATTGGTCATTTGATATTGTTTTTAACATGTTTAATTGAGATGGATGAAGGTAAAATGTTGTGTCTGATTTTAAAGTGTCTCTTGTATCTTCTGTGTCTATTAATAATGTTAATGTTTCTTCTGATGTTTTTATTGGAGATTTTTCATCTTTTTTTGGTGTTTGGTATTGATTGTGGGTTCTACGATATGACATTTTTTTATTTTATTTTTTTGGATTATATTTATTTAATTAATTTATTAGTTTCTTCAGAATCCTGTTATATGGAATTATCTCATTGTATTTATAAATTTTATCCAAAAAAAGACTTTATTTTTATTTCATATTTGAAATTAGATAAGAGATTGAAAAATAAAATATATTTTTTCTATAAGTAATGAAGAGAAATAAAATAAATTGAAGAAAAATATTAATTACATTAGTTTAAAAAAATAAAAAAGGGATTAAAATGCTAAAATTTAAATATAGAGGAAATATATCGAGGCTATATTTATTATATTTTTGATATAAAGACTTAAAAGATTAATGATTAATGTATTATAAGTTATAAATAATCCAAAAATTATAAATATAATAAATTTATAATTATTATTTCTTAAATGAATATAATAAAAGAAAAAGACTTCATAGAATATCTAATTTATATAGTATATTAGTAAATAAAAAATTTATAGGGAATAATAATAGAAAAATCAAAAAATTCATTTAATAACTTATTTGAAGTAATGAAATCCACAAAAATATCAAATTCAATTATTGAAAATTTTAAGCAAACTTTAAGTGCTTATTTATCAGAATTATCAAGTGAAAATATTTCATTAATAAGTGAATCAATAATAAAAAATTATATTAATCACAAATCAAATATAGAAAGTAGGAAAATATATGATATTCTTTTAATATATTCTAAAAAAGAAGTAAGGTCAATTTCTTATTATTTAAAAAAATGGAAAAGAAAAGTAAAAATAAATAATAAAGTAAGAAATTATAATTTTGATATTTCTCCAATAAAGAATAATATATATAATGAAAAAAAAAATTCTCAAACATATATTTTTAAAGATTTAGAAGATGAGAAAATTATTTTAAATAATATTAATTCTAATTTAGATTTTAATAAAATAAGTTCTATTTCAAGTATTTCTTCTTCTAATTCTCAATTAAAAAGTAAAAATAATAGTAAATTAAATTTAAAAAATAAAAAATATAATACAAGAAATATTAAAACAACAATTTGTGATGGTGAAAGAAATAATAAAAGCAAAAAAAATAATGATTGGAAAATTACAAATTTTATTCAAAGACAAGAAATTTTTAGGAATACAATGAATAAAGATAAAGAAAAATTATATAAAGATAATGAAGATGAATATGAATTAATTTGTACTTTTAATCCAAAAATAAATAAATATATAAAAAATCATAGATCAAATTCTATTTCAATTTATAATAGATTATATCAAGATGGAATTGATAGAAAAAAAAAAAAAGATAGAATTGAAAAAAAATATTTAAAAAAAAGTTCTGTTAATTTATCTATTTCAAATCAAGCTTTTTTTGATGAATTATATTTAGATTATAAGAACAGAAAAAAAAATCATAAAATTTTAGAAAATAAAATTGATTATGAAAAAGGAATTACTTTTACTCCTGATATTTATCATACTCCTAAAAAAAATTTATTACAGTATAATAATGGAAAAGAGTATAATAAAATTAAATTATTTAAAAGTTGTAGTGATAAAGAAATTAATTTTAATTATAATAATAATAAATATTTTTTTAGTAATTCTAAAAAACAATAATGTTAATCTGGATGATTAAAAATTTTAATTTATTATTAATTTTAAAAATAAAATAAAAATTAAAAAAATTAATACAAGTTTTTTTATTATCATTTTAATCTAAAAAATATATATTATTTAAACAATTAATAATATTGAATTGGTTAATTAATATAGAGTTTGATTCGAATAAAAAAGAAGAAAAAAAAATAATTTCAAAAGAACAAAATAAATTTTGTATATCAAATATAAAAAGAATATAAAAAAGTGGAATTAATGTAGAAATATTAAAAAATATAATTAAAACAAAAAAATATAAATTGAAGGTTTGAAAAATTAACTGATTAATTTTCATTGTATTTTTGAAACTAATAATAATGATAATGAATTTTGTTATATATAAGAAAAAGTATATTAATAAAAATTAAAGTAATATTTTTTGAGGAATAATTTTTTAAATATCTTTAAAAAATTTAATTATTATTTATTGAACTTACAGTTCATTTAAATCTAATCTTAAAAAAAATGTTTTGAATCTTATGATTTATGTTCATATTTTTTTTTAATATTTATATTATTTCATATAAAAGGAATATAATTGAATAATTAAATTTTATATTTATTTTTGATTCTAATTTTTATATTTTATTTAAATCTATAATGAATGAAAAAGAAAGAGAAATATCACAAAGAAAAAAATCTTCAAAAAAAAAAAATGAAAATGAATGTCCTCATATAAGAAATATTAAAATAGAGAAAAATTTAACTATATGTAAAAGATGTGGAACAATAATTCATACAGAAAAAATATTAAAATATACTTTCACAAAATATTTAATTAAACCAATTAATTATTGTAAAGGACTTGATATTTCTCCTTTAAAAATATTAACAAATTTAATGGGAAATTTTAAAGAGAAAAAAATATTTCCTTCTTTTTATTTAAATATAAGAACAAAATTAATCAATACTCTAATATTTTTAAATAACAAATTTAATGGAAGTTTAACAACATTATATCTTTCAATATCATTTCTTGATAGAATATTTCCTACTTTTAATTTTATTGATTCAAATGAAGAAAAAAAAATGGATTTAATTACTCTTTCAAGTTATATTCTTGCTTATAAATATTATGAAATTGATCATTATTTAAATCATCTTGATTATAGTTTTTTTCAATATAAATATAATATTTCTAGAAGTGAATTATTTAATTATGAAGTTTTATGTCTTAAAAAATTAGATTATAATTTACAAGAAGTTGGAATATTTAGTTATTTAAAACTTTTAATGTATACTGGATTTATTTTAAATTCTGAAAAAATTAATATTTCTTTAATTAAAATATATAGGAAAATTATTCGTTTTTTTGATAGTATTTTATTAAAGGCAAAAATTTTAAAAAAATTTTCAGAAGTTGAAATTGCTTTTAGTATAATTTTTCTTATTAGAAGAAAATATGGTTTAAGTGAGAAAATTTTCAAAGAAGAAATATTAAAACAATTTTATCATTTTGAATATGAAAAATTCGAAGGATGTGTAGATTATATTGGAAGTTTATATGGTTTAAATAATATAGAATTATATGAAAATTCAGAAAAGGAAAAATCAGAAAAAGAAAAATTAGAAAAAAAAAATTCAGAAAATGAGAAAAATTTAAAAGAAGAAGAAGAAGAAAAAAAAATAGAAAATTATAATTCCTTAAAAACAGAAAGAAAAAGAAAAAAAACTAGAAAATTAATTTATTTATTAAATCAAACTTCATTAGATGATAAAAACGAATCCAATAATAATAATAGTATCAAACCTAAAAATTCATCTTATTTATTAAATCCTTTAATTTTAAATAATTTTTCTACATCAAATGTTGAAAATAATAAAGAAACAGAAGTTCCTTTTTTGGATTCTAGAAATGAAGAAAATTTAAATATTTTAGTTCAAAATAAAAATTTAGATAACATAAAAAATTTAATTAAAGCTCAAAAAGCAAAAATTGAAAATAAAAAAAATGTAGAATTTGAAAATGAGAAAAATAATAATAATTATAATGATTATATAAAAAACATTAAACCAAAAAAAAGATTAACTGTTAAATTAAATACACAAAGGAATACATTAAAATTAGAGAAATTAAGAATGAATGAGTTAAAAAATTATTTATTAAATAATAAAAATTCTTCAAAAGAACTTTCAGTAGATTTTCAAAGAAACCATTATAGATATAATTCTTCAATAGATAAGTCAAATGAGAATTCAAGTAAATTTTTAAGCTTTAATTCTTTAATTGAAAATTCTGGAGAAAAAAGTAGTAGAAATCATACTAAATATAATAGTCTTTTATTTAATAAACCATTATATACAAATAGGAGTGATGCTAAAAAAGAAAAGAATAAAAGATTTCTTTTGTCAATAAATATTAAAAAAGACCCTGTTATTTTTCCCCTTATTGGGAATTAAAAAATTGTTATTACTTTAATGTTTATATTTAAATTACATATTCAATTTATTATTAGAATTTACAATTTTTAATATTATTAATTTAAACTTATGAATGCATTTGTAAATAAACTATTTAATTATAATTATTTAAAATAAAAAAATAGTGTAAATATATTATTTTTTTTAATTTTTGATACTGTCTGTGGTTCAAATAGAAAGAAACTAATAAAAAATGTTTGAGATTTTTAATGATTAAAGGGTAAAATAAAAAAAATATAATATATGTATAATATTATAATGATAAATCTATTTTAAATTCTTTTCGAAATTACTTTTGCATTTTTTTAATTTGTTATTTTTATAAATTTTAAATTACAATTATTTTTTATATGATGAAATTCTTTTTTATTTTATGTCAATTATTTTCATTTATTCTTTCTTATACATCAAATATAGAAATAAATAATAAAATTGAAAATGAAAGTTGGTATCACAATATTTCTGTTTCATTAAAGAATTTATTAAATGATTTTGATTCCAATAATGAAACCAAAGAATGTTTTTCAAATATAACTTCAAATTTTATGCAAATATTTTTGATAAGTGATTTTAATATAATATCATCTCTTTACAAAGAAGAAGAATGTGATAATAATAATTTTTCATATTTTTTATTTGTTTATCAATTAGAAAATTCTTCTATAAATAATGACGAGGAAAAACAAATTTTGGAATTTTCAGATTATAAAAATAAATTTTCAACTGGAATTTGTGTTCCAAATAATTGTAAAAAATATATTGAAGAAACAATATTTGAGAATAAAACTCTTAAAAATTCAAAATTAAAATCATTATTAGAAAAAAAGATAAAAATTAATAAATTAAGTTATTATATTAAAGGAAACAATAAAGCAGAAGAAATTCTTTTAATAAAAATAATAAAAATATATATTTTAATAAGAATAATTATAACATGTTTAAATGAATACTCTTATTTTCATAAAAAAGAAGAAAATATTTCAATTGAAGAAATAGATGAAGAATCTAATGAAGACGAAATTGAATCTATTTATTCTGAAGATTCTAGTAAAAATAATATTACTAATTATTCAAATAAAAAAAAAAGTAATGAAGAAATTTTTGGGAATGAAATATTAAGAAAAAGTATTAAATTTGAAAATAATGAAAAAAAAGGTATTTTATTTTCTTTTAATTTAGTTAGAAATTTATCTATTTATAATTCGAAAAAAGAGAAAAAATGGTTTAACGATGAAAATTTAGAAATTATTAATTTTATTAGAAGTTTATTATTATTTTTCTGTATTTTTGAAAGGCAAATTTATTCTGATATAAAATTTCCAACAATAGATATTTTTAATTATAAATTTTATAGTAGATTTAGATTTATTTTTGGAAAATTTTGCCAATTTTCTTCTGTTTGTTATTATTGCTTAGATGGATTTTTATTATCTTTTAAATTCTTATATTTTTATAAAAAAAATTGTATCATCAAAAAAAACAAATTTTATAAGGTTTTTTATAAATTTCTTATTATGACTATTCCTAAAATTATTTTATATTATTTTAATTTTTATTTATTACATTTTTATATAATAGATATTGTTTCTTATTTTAATGTTGATTCTGGAGATAAATTTTATTTAAGTGATTTAATACAATATGAATGTTATGATAAAACAAAACTTTTAAATTATATGTTTAATTTTAAATCTTTTTTCTTTCCAAATTCTACAAAATTAAATGATTGTCATAAAATTTTTTATATTTATCATAATGAATTTATTATGTTTTTTATTTTTATTATATTTTTTATTATATTAATGATTTGTGAATCATTTATTGTTGAAATTATTATATTTATTATTCCTTTAATTCCTTTAATTTTTTATTATGTTTTTTTTCAAGAATTTCAAAATTATGATGTATATTTTTTTTATGGAGAAAATAATACAATCAAATATATATATTTTTTTATAGGAATATATTTTATTGGAATTTTGAATGGAATTGCTTATTTTCATTTTATTGATAGTATTTCTCCTACAAGAATTAAAGAATATATTCCTTTTAAATTTTTAGGAAAATTTGCCCAGTTTTTACATCAAATTGATAATATTTTTAAAGGATTAATTATTATTTTTTGTTCAATAATAATTATTTTACTATCTTCTTCTTTTTACATTTTTAGATTGATTTATGATACTATAACTTTTAAAATTAATGGTTTTATGATTTTTTTATATTATTATGAAAAAAATTTGTTTGTTATTTTCTTTAATTTATTGTTACTAGTTTTGTTAGTTTTTGGAGAATCTTTTTTAACAAAATTAGGAAAAATATCATTAATTAATTTAATATCAAGAAATAGTTTTACAATATTTGCAAGTTATGATTATTTAATTATTATATTTTATACTATTTTTGATTATGAATCAACTTTTACTCTCATTGACTCTCTTTTTTTTGCTTGTGGAGAATTTTTTTTTGTTATAGTTTTTTCTTTGTTTTTTGATACATTATTTGAACTTCCTTTTAGAATTATTATTATTGAAATTATCCATTCTGAAAAAGAATTTAATGAAAAAGATGATAAATTACAAAAATTGATTATTTGATTAATTATTATATAAATAGAATATTTAATTTATATTTAATTAATTATTTATTTAAAATAATATACAATTTAGATTTTTGTGTTTATAAATTTTCAAATTTTATATTATAAATCTTTATAAATTTTATTTTCTTAGATATAATTTATTATATTATAAGTTCAAATATTCTTTTAACTATTTTATTACAAATAAGAATGAATGTATAATTCTTTATTTATATCAAAGTTCGAAAAATCTTTATCATCATAATTAATATTTATAGGAAAGTTAGTTAAATTATGATTATGATAATGATTTTCTTTATGTATATTATGATATTTATTATTATAATTTACATCAATATTTGTTGAATAATATTTTTGAAAATTCTTTTTTTTATTTTCTTGTTCTTCAAAAATAGTTGTAAAATTTAATTTAGGAATTGATATTTTTTTTATATCTCTTATTTCAGTAGAATTTGATTGTTTATATTTATATTTTTTAACTTGTTTATTTATTATATTTGACAATGATGCATCTGTATGAGTTTGATTTATAGTTAAATTTGTATAATTGATTGATTTATTTTTTGTATAATCTTTTATTAGACTTCCTAAAGTTTGTTTATTTTCATTTTTACCTTCAAACATTTTATTGTCTATTTCTTGAAATTCTTTTGTTGTAAACTTTCTATAAAGATTACAATTCAATTTCTATAAATTGTTTATATATTTTTTATACTGCTAATTCTTCTTGATTTAAACAACAACCCATTTATAATATTAAAATGTGAATAAAATTATAATTAAAATTTAAAAATCAATTAAAAATTTATTCATAAAAAATGGAATCTTCGAATTCTGAAACAGATAATGTTAATAATGAATTAGATTTTATATCTCTTGACTCACTTTTTTCACAAATAAATGGAGATGAAGAAGAAAATTTTTATAATATTAATGTTAAAGAATTTATAAAATATTTTATTTATCAAAAAGATGTTTTAGTTACTCAAGATAAATTTTATGAAATAATTTCTAATTTAATAGCAAATAATAAGAATTCTTTAGTTGAATTATTATTAAATATATATATAGTAAATTATTATTTAAGAGATATATCAAATAATATAAATGTAAAGAATAAATTAAAAGAATTATATAGTAAATTAAATAATGAAAAAATTAAATTTTATAACAAGGAAATTTCAAAAAACGAAATAATAAATTTATTAGATGAAGAAGATTCCAAAAAAGTATATTTAAAATTAAAAGATTTAAGTGATGAAAACCAAAAATATATTCCAGATATAAAGCCAATAACAATTATACCAGAAAACATAGAAGACAAGTTTGATATTTGTTCATGGGAGCCTTCAGAAATAGCAAAACAATTAGCAATAATAACTCAATATATTTTTAAAAAAATAGAATGTTATGAATTAAATTCTTCAAAATGGAGTAAAGAATTAAAAGAAAAAAATTCTCCAAATATAATTAAATTAATTAGTAGATTTAATTCTTTATCTATGTGGAGTTGTGAAGAAATTTTATCATATGATCATGTTAGTGATAGAACTAAAGTTATCGAACAATTAATATTAATTGCTGAAGAATTAAAAAAGATAAATGATTTTAATGATTGTTTTAATATTATAACTGCAATTAATAATTTAAGTATAAAAAGATTAAATAAAACTTGGGAAAAAGTATCACAAGAATTTATGGAAAAATATAAACAATTAAATAATTTTTGTTCAGTCATGAAAAATTTTGAACATTTAAGAAAAGGAGTCATCGATTATTTAAATGACAATGATAAAAATTTTGGTTTAGTTCCTTATTTAGGTATTTTTTTAAAAGATTTGTCTTTTGATGATGAAAAACAAAAATATTTAAATGAAGAAGGTTTAATCAATGTTAAAAAAATTATAAAATGTGGTAAAATTATTAGTGATTTAAAAGAATGTCAAATTTATTCTTATAATTTTTATCCTATTTTTGCACTTAGATTTTTTTGTGAATTAAATCCTTTGTCTGAAGAAAAAATCACTCAGTTAAGTGAGGAAATTGAACCTAAATTTATAAGAAAGAAAATCGATGAAAAAAGAACTACTACAAGTGAATTTGAATTTGGAAAATTAAATATTGGAATGGAAGGGCTCTTTGGAGAATATATCAGTGAATACAGTGACAAAGAAGCTAAAAATTTGACTTTAACAGAAAAATTAAAGATATTAAATAATAAATATTAAAATTAGTTTTTTTGAGTTTTGCTATAACATAAAAATATTTTATTTAATGATTGATTAATAATTGTTATATAATATATTCTAATTTATATAAATATTTACTTATTTGGCATTAAATTTAAAATATTTAAAAGGATTTCAATAAAATCAATATAAAGATTAAGAGCAGCAATAATATAATCATCAATAGAATATCCAATTCCAAATCTTTTAAAAATTAATTGAGTATCATATAACAAATAAAAACTATATATAAATACACCCAAAGCACAATAAACAATTCTTCCCCATTTTCCAAAAATAAAACCAAAAAGACAAAAAAATATAGATATACCTAAAAAACAAAATAATATTCCACCACAATATGTAAAATTTGTTTTGGTTTTAATAGCATATATTGTAATTCCAATAAATAAACCAATTGTTATTCCTACAGCTGAAAGAACCATTTTATAATTATAATATGAAGCACATGTTGCAAGCATATATGATTCACAAAGAGTCCAAATTAATAATAAAATATAATTAATAGGAAATTTTCTAGAAGTCTTTCTTCCACAAATTAATATTAAACAGATTATAAAACTAATCACAACACAAATAAAAAATATTAAAAAATGACTCTTCAAGTAATTTTTTATTTTGTTTATAAAAGTTAAACATATAAAACCAAATGTTATTATTAATTGAATTGTTAATATTCCGTAAACTTTTCTAATAAAACCTAATCTAATGATTTTTTCAGTATCAGGTAAGTCATTAAAATTAAAATTTTGAGAAGTACTAGGGATATTACCAGTTCCTTGATTATAATTATTAATATTCAATTGATTTTGATTAATATTGCTTATATAATTATTATTGTTGTTGTAACTATTGCTTTGAAATGATTTGATAAAAACAGTTTCAGGTTTCATATTAACATCTAATTTTGAATTATCAACAGGATTATTAATTGAATTACTCATTAAAAATATTTTACAATAATCAATTAAATAATATTATAAAATGAAATAATAAATGGAAAAATAAAAAAATATAAGAAAAAAATGAAAACAGTATGATATTTTAAAATAAACATGTTTATTAATATTAAATAAATAAATAAATATTTAATTTATTTTCTTTCTCTTTTCCTCATTTATTTCCATTTATTATTTATCTATTATTTCTTACTCCAAATTATCTATTGTTTTATTTTTTCTTCTATTTAATAATACCATAAATCTGATTAATGTGGCTGCCGAGATAATGTACCCCCCCCAGAAAATAAAATAAAAATTATATAAAAAAAGCAAATACTTTCTCTTAATTTTTTACATATTTAAATATATATGTTATATTTAGTATTTTTAGATATTATATCTGGATTTTTTTTAATTAAATTTTAATTTACTTAAAATGTTTAAATTGATAAATTAAATTAGCTTTGGGGATTGGGGATTGGGGATTGGGCCCAATCCCCACTCCCCATCCCCAAGTTTTTATTTCATTTAATTTATTTATATTTTCTTATTAAAATTTATTTAATAAATTCCATCAATTATTGAAAATATATTATTTAAATTAAATTTATTAGTTTTTAATTGTTTTATAATTAAGTTTTTTAGTAATATAATTATATTAATGAAAGGAAATGGGGATTGGGGATTGGGGATTGGGGATTGGGCCCAATCCCCAATCCCCAATCCCCAA
>JAEEGL014272308.1_pt1 | contig 13503 bp, 10 predicted proteins | sample 9134231 | NCBI WGS metagenome assembly JAEEGL01 (sample SAMN16246548, study PRJNA631951) | gut metagenome | biome: gut microbiome; feature: rumen; material: fiber-attached | host: Bos | place: Iran: Karaj | collected 2018-10
AGCGCTTCCAGCAGCCCGTCCACGGCATTTTCCGGCAGGAACGGTCTCGCGGCGTCGTGGACCAGCACCGCGTCCGAGCGGCACAGCATAAGGCCCAGGCGCACCGAGTCGCGGCGGGTCGGCCCGCCCTCGGTCACGAGGATCTCACAGCCGCTCTCCTTTCCCGGATCGGCCTGCGCGGCGATCTTTTCCACTTCCTTTAGTTCCGTCTTCCGGCAGACGATCACGATGCGCTTTACCGCCGGATGCTTAAGAAAAGCCTCAAGCGAATACCAGAGCACGGGACGTCTTTTTAAGGGTGCCAGCACCTTGTTGACCGGACCGCCGAAGCGGGTCCCGCTGCCGGCTGCCGCAAGGATCACATCGCAGCTTCTTTTCGTTTCACTCATTCCGTGCCTCCTTTGCCGGTGCATCCAGCATGCGGCAGACAAAAAGCGCAAGCTTTCCGGGCCAGGCTCCCGCAAGCCGTTCCGCCGCTTTTCCGCAGGCATCCTCTTCCGCGAACAGACCGAAGACCGCGGAGCCGGAACCGCACAGCAGTGCGCCGAGCGCGCCGTTTTCCATCATTTTTCTGCGCAGCTCTTCCGTGACCTCAGCCGCCCCGGGCGGCAGTACGCGTTCGAAATCGTTGTACAGACAGGCAGCGACCGCGCGGGCATCGCCGCGCATCAGGGCGCGTTCCAGCCGGCGCTGGCGGTTTATCCTCTCCTTCGGCGGGAGCGTGACGAGGCCCTTTTCATCCCAGGCCCGGTACATGGCCGGTGTGGAAAGGCTGAGCTCCGGCTTCACGATCAGGATCGGCAGCCGCGCACGGCTTTTAAGCGGCCTTAAAGCAGTCCCGATCCCGTGCCCCCGCGAGGGGCCGTCAAGCAGCTGGGCCGGCACATCCGCGCCGAGCCGCGCGCCGGCGGCAGCGAGTTCTTTTCGGGGGATCTCCCTTCCCGACAGGGCCGCGCAGGCCGAAAGGACTGCGGCCGCATCCGCGCTGCCGCCGCCGAGGCCCGCTTCATAGGGGATGTTCTTTGTAAGACGCATCCGCAGCGCGGGCACATCGCCGCGCGCCTCCATGAGCCGCCAGGCTTTAAGGACCAGGTTGTCCGCGGTCTCCAGGGCTTTCTCACTGCAGGAAAACGAAAGCTCCGGGGCCTTCTCCGCTTCCAGTTCGTCAAATAAAGAAACCGGCTGGAAAACGGTATCAAGGGTATGATATCCGTCTTTCCGGCGGCCGGTGATATACAGGCTCAGATTGATTTTTGCGTGGGGATACAGCCTCATAAAGCCGCTCCTTACGGAAGATCCGCCGTGATGAGGCACAGGGCCTGGATGCCCAGCCCGCGGCCGAAATCCGTCAGTCCCTCGCCGCTCGTTGCCGTAATGCCTACCTGCGCCGGTCCGATGCCCAGCATATCCGCCACGCTTTTCCGCATGGCCGGGATATGGGCCAGAAGTCTCGGACGCGCGCATTCGACGCTGAAGGAGACCCGTATCACCTTTCCGCCCAGCTTCTTTAAGTCGCGCAGGGCTTCGTTCAGATAGACCCAGCTGTCCGTAAAGCCTGCCCGGCAGAGCGCATCGGCCGCCGGTCCCAGGATATTCCGGCAGGTAAGACCGCTTACGGCATTCGTTAAGGCATGCAGCAGCACGTCTCCGTCACTGTTCGCGTCAAGGGCGGGCGCGTCCTTTATGATCACGCCTCCGAGGATCAGAGGCTTATCGCTGTTTTCGTCAAAACGGTGGGAATCCTGTCCCAGCGCGCACTGGATCATGATGCGGTTCCGCTCCTTATCAGGAAATTTGATTGCGGCGGTACTCTTCCTTCCAGCGGAAAAGCAGCTCCAGATAGCCTTCCGTCCGGTCGGGTTCGGGCTTGTCCATAAGCGCGGCGGCTTCAAGCGCCTTGCCCTGATACTGGGCCAGTTTCCGCCGGTTCTCCAGATTGCTGCGGAACTGAGCCAGGTTCTCTTCGTTTACCACATTTTCGAGGCCCAGCGGCAGCTCGTCATGTCCCATCAGCACGTTCAGAACGTACATCTTCTCCGGGAGCGACGCGTCGCGGGTCAGCACGAAGGCCTTCTGCAGGCTCTCCAGTGCCTCGGGATAGTTCTCCATGCGGGCATAGCAAGCGCCCCGGTTCATCCAGATCCGGCCCACGAAATCGCTGTTGGCCAGTTCCCGCGTTTCCAGGCTCAGCACCTGATTGTAGATGCGCAGGGCATTGTAATACTGCCCTCTTCCGAAAAGCATGTCCCCTTTGGCTTTCAGGCGGTTGGCCGGGCTGGTGGTGCTCATCTGTTCGAGCTGCTTGCGGAAGGTAAAGAGCTCCGAGCTGTTATAATAGCGCAGTTCCTGAAGGATCGCGTAAAGGATCTCGTACAGATTGCCGCCCTGCTCCCGCATGCGGCGCACCCGTTCCTCGAGCCGCGGCTCATCCAGCTGGTGCAGGAAATCCGCGAGCCTGTCGTCGGGGAAATTTTCGTCTATCAGCTTCAGATTGTTGAAAATATAGTAGCTCAGCTCTTCGCCGTTATACAGATGGATCCCCAGCTCCGGAACATAGTACGGTCTCTCCGCCGGTCTGGAATCGCATAAGATCAGATTGCCCATCGCTTCTACCCTCCCTCTCCGGTCACGAGATCAGGAAATCCTTGCGGATCACCATGCCGCTGGCCGGGAACAGTTCCCCGAAGCCCTTGTCCACCACACGGACGGTCACATGGTTTTCCGAGGCAAAGGATACGATCACCTGTATGCGGGTCGTTTTGTTCGGTCTGGCCGGAAGCTCCGCCAGAGAAATGCTGATCGTCTCCACGCGCTGCGTGGCAAAGGGCGTGACCAGAAGCTCCAGGCTGTGCACGTCATCCAGTATGAACTCCGCGGAGACCCGCGCTTCATACCAGTTGCTGCCGGCCGTCGCGAGCATCAGCTGCTCATTCTTGCCTTCATGAACGGCGTAGAGACTGATCGAGGAGGAAAGACGGCCCTCGCAGATGCAGACATACGGATAGGCCGACGCCGGCAGCGTGCTGTCATAGGCAATGAGGGCGGCGCCGTCGGCAAAGAGATGCTGTCCGCCGAAGACCTTCCGTTTATTGCAGAGGCGCTTCAAGAATTCCGGCGCCCAGTTCACGCTCGCGAAGCCTTCGCCGGTCAGGAAGACCGAGGAGACCAGTTTCTTCATCAGCATGCGGTCGGCACAGGAAGAAAGGATGGTATCGGCCATCTTTTCGCCCATGGGCGTCTCGAGAATATCGAGATCAAAGGCTTCTTCCAACGGTTCCCGCCGGGCTTCGAGCACCTGCGGACGGCGTCCGCGGATGGCCCGCAGCTCATAGTAATCCAGGCCTTCGTCCGTTAAGTCGAAAGCCACGACCATGTTCGGCCACAGATCCTTCGGCTGGGCCGCCACATAATAGGAGAAGCACTCGGTATGGCTTAAGAAGCGCAGGCGGTCACGGGAAAGCCCGGTCAGATCGCAGGCCGCGGTCAGGCGGTCCAGAAGATCGGGATTCAGTTCCCTGAGGCCGAAGGCGACACAGCGCACCTCTTTGACCCCGTACTTGGCGCGGGGAAGAGAAAGCAGCTGTCCGATATAGTGGCTCATCAGCTGCACGGCGCTGTACTGGACGCCCTCGATGGTGGCGCTTCCGTTCTTGTGCAGAAGCTTCACCAGCTTGTCGACCATGGTGCCTTCGCCCATCAGCGCGCGGCGGTAGGCCTCCGAGCCGATAAGCCATTCATCCCTGCCGCGCATCTTGCAGAGCACGGTCGGGATCATGCAGCTGCTCTCGTCGCTGCCCATCTGCACCGCGGCCGGCGCGCCGCTCTCGGGAGAAAACACGCTGACCTGACTGTATGTATCACAAAGATCGATCCCGAGTATCAGATCGTCCATGTCTCCTCCTTTCCGGCCCGGGCCATCTGTAATCGAAACAGCAGTGGAATATTCAGTATAACAGATATTTAAACGGTGTGGAAGTAATCCTTCAGCAAAACATCCACTTTTCCGAATTCGACGATCTCTTCCTGCCAGCCTTCCCGGCTTTCCACCGCGTCGCGGATGACGCTGTTCAGTCTCGCGAAACGGTTCTTGCTGTCGCCGCTGCCGCCGGCCAGCCTTCCTTCGCGGATCAGCGTCCCCTTCCGCTCTATGCGGTATTCGAGGATCTCATCGGCAAAAAGCAGCACCGGCTTGACATAGATGCCCCTGAACACGTGCGGCATATCGCTGACGCGGAAATCCTCGTCGGCCTCCTGCGGCAGGAGCCTTAAGCCTATCGTGACCGATTCGCTCTCATCGCCGCGGTATTCGATCAGCGTTTTGTCCGCGAGCTCCGCCGGAAGCGGGAAGAAACGGCCCAGCTTCTGCTGATAGACGAAAAACTTGCCCTGATCGTACAGATGGTAAAGCAGCGTCCGGGCCAGCTTCATGGCATCCGCGGGCAGCGTTTCCTTCTCGGAATAATACTTTGTCAGCGCGATCTGGCAGATCAGCGGCAGCATCTCCGGCTTCTTTTCCGAAGCGGCCCAGGAAGCCAGATACGCAAAGATATTGTCGGGGACCGTCTCCTCCCGACAGAAATAGCGTTCGCACTGGACCACCGCGTAAGCATGCAGCAGTACGCGGTTGGGATCGCGCGTGCCTTTAAGATACAGCTCCACCACCCATTCCAGACGGGCGGTATCGCCGGTAAAGAGCATCTGCCCCAGAAGGCGCTCCGGCAGATCGTAATACAGGGCTTCCCCGCCGGCGGCGCGTTCCAGCAGCGTCCGCATGGCTTCCGTCCCGCCGTTGTAATACTTGCAGAGATAGGTCAGGGTCGTCGGATCCCATACGCCTTCCCGGTACAGGGAAAGCGCCACGCCGAAGAGGGCTTTCTCGTACGCATAGTTCTGGCGGCGGATCTGGCGGTTCATGAGCCGCATAAGAAGATCGTGGTCAAAGCTGCGGTAGCCGAAGCGGTGCACCATCTCCACGGCGGCTTCGTCCTCGCCCCGGCTGAGGAAGCTGTCGGCCAGCAGCTGGCCCGCCTTGGCATCCAGATAGGGGCTGTTTTTGAGCGCACGCAGCAGGGTCGCATTCTCCGCGTCGTTCAGATCGCGGCGCTTCACGAGGCTGAAGATCAGCTTCTCGCGGAACATCTCCGACAGCTCGCTCCATTCCACGTAGCGGCGGACCAGATCGCGCGCCTCCTCATCCGTCAGACCGCCCTTTAAGGCTTTCTGGCAGAGCCCCAGCCTGAAGGGCAGGCTGTCGGGGCTTAAGCGGCGCAACTCGGTAAGCAGGGCGTCGCTCGAAGCCATGAGGCGTTTCCGTCGGAAGACGTTCTGTCCGTAGCGGTTGCCGCTCTTGTCCACAAACAGCAGGCGGCAGTGCGGGGTAAAGATGGGGATATACGCCTCCCCGTTCCGTACGGGATAGGCGAAATCATCCTTCAGTTCTCCGTAGAGGACCAGGATGCGGTCGATGTTCCTGTTCTCCAGCGTCAGATGGACCGTATAGACCAGTTCCGAAAGGATGCGGGCCGTCCGCGGCTCCAGGACCTGCGGCACGAACATTTTTTCATAGAAATAGCCGGCCTCTTCCGAAACAGCCCCTTCCAGCAGCTGTTCCAGCGCAAAGGTCTGGATCTGCCGGTCGTAAAGGCGGCCCATCTGGGTATCGGGGCCGTAGTGCCGCGCGATATAGCGGTACAGCGTGTATTTCGCCTCCAGCTTCGAGGGGCTGTTATAGGTATAGTACAGCTGCACCATGCGGGGGATCTCGCCGTCATAATCCGACGGCAGCGCCGCCAGATAGTATTCGTAGAGCTCCGTCAGGCGCACATCCTCTTTGATGCCGAGCTCATACCAGGGAAGATATTCCTTCCGCGGCTCGCCCGCGCGTATGATCACGGCCAGAAGCGCCGTCAGGATATCCTTTTCGGGATAGGCTTCATAGAGCAGCCTGATCAGCCGCTCGCAGCCGGGAAGAACGCGTTTTTCCTGAAGCAGCAGCGCCGCCGCGCGCAGAGCCACCTCCCGGTTCCAGCAGCGCGAGCGCGCGCCGAAGATCAGGAGAGAACGGGTAAAATCGTCCAGTCTGACAAGCAGCTCCGGGTTGTTGTTCAGCAGGATCACGGCTTCGATGCGCAGCAGCAGCGGCAGCGGACCCGTGCGGAAATGTTCCCGGATCTTGGCAAAGCATTTTTCGGGCTGCGAGGCCCATTCGCTGTCGGATCGCATGAGCAGGGGCAGGAGCTCGGGCTTGTCCGCTTCTTCTTCCTTCAGGCGGTAAAGCAGCCGGAGGAAGCCGTCGGAGAGGCGGTTTCCTTTTTCCCTCTCCTCCTCCAGATAGAGGAACCAGAGATACTGGCTGACGTTTTCCGTGCGGTTCCGCTGAACCGTGGCGCGGATCTGCTCCAGGATCTCCTTTTCATCGTCCTGGCGGCGCATCTGCCGCAGGATCTCGGCCCGGATCAGCTTCTGTTCCACCTCGGGCTCACGGAAGCTGTCGCAGGCATCCAGATATTTTAAGGCCTGTGTTTCTATATTCAGCGGCGGCTGCAGCCCCGCGTAAAGAACGACCAGATTGCGGGCCAGCTGAAGGCGGCTGCGCCGGTACTGTCCGCGTTTGATGGCGGTGACATCCTGCTGGCGGTCGGGGATCACCGTGACGGCGATCTCCATCTCCTCCCGGCCGGTATTGACCGTGACTTTTCCGAGATTTTTGCCGCCGTGCATACGCTCCGGCACGAACTGCAGCGGAACGCGCAGAACATCGCCGGAAAAATCCATGCTGGTCCAGCGTTCCTTCTGCAGGCGGATAAACGGTGCCTGGCTCTTTACGGTCAGCATGCAGTATCCCTGGCCGCTGCGGTTTACGCTCAGCTCGCCCTTAAAGCTGTCTTCCCGGAGGATATAGGTCTGCGGCTCCGCTTCCACGGTCAGCTTGACCGGCTTCTTCGCCCCGCAGGCGACCAGGAATTCTTCCAGTGCCATGCGCCTGTCCGGCGAACGCCTGAGCGCCGGATATAAAGCCCGCAGGGAATCGTCCTTAAAGAAAGGCAGATCGGTAAACTGCTCAGACTCAAAAAGGCTGAGCATGATCTCCGGCCGTTTTTCGGCCAGCTCCGCGAGCTCCCGGACCGTGGACGGCGCCTCTTCTTCCAGCAGGATAGGCCGGCAGACGGTAAAGCGGTAAGGGATCTCCAGATCCCCGCCGTTGGTCACAAGGGAAAAACGCCCCTCCAGGACCGTGTTTTCGGGGATATCCTCCGCGTGCACCATATAGGGGATCGCGGTCTTTAATCCCGCAAAGGCGGTCTGCAGGATCTCTGCCCGGTCGTCATCGGTATAGGCCAGTCCCCGGAAGGATATGCCGTTGGTACTGGAAAGCGGGATCTCTCCCTGCAGCTGGCTGCCACAGATCACGGAGGCTTCCAGCGGGGCGGAAGGCAGCGCGAAGGCGGGCAGCTTTTCCTCAAGCTGTCCTTTTGCGAGCTGATTGATCTTTTTTCTCAAAACGCTCTCCTTTCCGAAATCCGTCCGAAAGAGGCCCCTGTGGGGGACCGGGCACAGTTACAGTGCTATTTTACACCAATTGTGTCAAAAACTCCATATATTTTTTGATGTTCTGCTCGTAGCCGTTGCTGCCCGGTTCGAAAAAGCGGCTTCCCAGAAGCTCGTCGGGCAGATACTGCTGCTTCACATAGTGGCCGGGATAATCGTGCGCGTAAAGATAGCCCACGCCGCGGCCGAGCTCGCTGTGTCCCTGATAGTTCGCGTCCTGCAGATGCGGCGGCACGGTCTTAATATCCACCGTCCGGGCCGCTTCCATGGCCTTTTCGATGCCCAGGTACGCCGCGTTGCTTTTCGGCGCCGTGGCCACATAGGAAGCCGCCATGGCAAGAGGGATGCGTCCCTCGGGCATGCCGACCCGCTCCACGGTCTCGGCCGCCGCCACGGCCACCGAAAGCGCGCGGGGATCCGCGAGCCCCACGTCTTCCGCCGCGCAGATCATGATGCGCCTCGCGATAAAGCGCGGGTCTTCTCCTGCCAGGATCATGCGCGCCAGATAGTAGAGGGCCGCATCGGGATCCGAGCCGCGCATGCTCTTGATAAAGGCGCTGATCACGTCGTAGTGATTGTCGCCGTCCCTGTCATAGCGCAGCGCGCGGCGCTGTATGCACTCTTCCGCCACTTTTAACGTAACGTGAATGATCCCGTCCTCCGACGGTGCCGTCGTCAGCACCGCCAGCTCGACGGCACTGATCGCCCGCCTCGCGTCGCCGCCGGCCACGTCGGCCAGAAACGTCACCGCCTCCTCGTCGATCGCGGCATGGTACATGCCCATGCCTTTTTTCTCATCGCTTACAGCGCGCCGGATCAGGACCGCAATGTCTTCTTTGTCCAGCGGCTTTAATTCAAAGATATGCGAGCGGGAAAGCAGCGCCTTGTTCACCTCAAAAAACGGATTCTCGGTGGTGGCGCCGATCATGATGACCGTTCCGTCTTCCACATAGGGAAGCAGATAGTCCTGCTGGGCCTTGTTGAAGCGGTGGATCTCGTCGATAAACAGAATCGTACGCTTTCCGTAGGCTGCCCGTGTCTGCTTCGCCTCTTCGATGACGGCTTCCATGTCTTTTTTTCCGGCCGTTGTCGCGTTGATCTGACGGAATTCGGCGCGGGTCGTATTCGCGATCACCTGCGCGAGCGTGGTCTTGCCGGTACCGGGCGGGCCGAAAAAGATGAGGGAAGAAAGCTGATCGGCCTTGATGGCCCGCGTCAGCAGTTTATCCGGTCCCAGGATATGGCGCTGCCCCACAACTTCCTCGAGCGTTGAAGGCCGCAGGCGCAGGGCCAGAGGACTTTCCTTTTCCTTCGCCTTTTCGTTAAAATAGTCAAATAGATCCGTTGCCATCTCAGTCCTCACCGTGCCGCGGGGTCAACTGAAAGCGGCGGTATTCCCCGCCTTCCAGGGTCTTCCAGACGAAAAGGCCCTTTTCCAGCGTCATATAGCTGCGGCTTGAGCCGCCCTTGGGGATCGAGACCGATCCCGGGTTGATATAGACAAAATTGCCGTAATCGTGCAGCGCCGGCACATGGGTGTGTCCCGTAAGCAGCACGTCCAGGTCCCGTATCGGCGGCCGGCGGTGCTCATCGTATACGTGTCCGTGCGTCGCGCAGATAAGGCTTCCGCCGCTTACAAATACTGTCGAGATCTCCTCGAGGGAAAACGCCAGCACTTCCCGGTCGACCTCGGCGTCGCAGTTGCCGCGCACACAGAGGATCTTCTCTTTTAAGGCGTTCAGCTGTTTTGAGACCTCCATCGTCTCATAGCCGTCCGGCAGGGCGTTCTTCGGCCCGTGATAGAGCAGATCTCCCAAAAGAAGCAGGCGGTCCGCCTTCTCCTCTTCAAAACGCTCCAGAAGCTTCCGGCAGCAGTCCGCGCTGCCGTGAATATCCGATGCAATCAGCCATTTCATAGCTGCTTCCCCTTTTTTATTTTTCCCCGAAATCCCGGTCTACGACCAGAGAGAAGCGGTAATCCGGATACAGATCCTGCGCCGTCTCCATAATCGCCCGGTAGCTTTCCTCCCGGCTGCCGCTGTCAAAGCTTAAGACCGCGTCGAAGCGGGCCGTTTTCTTTTCCGGATCGGCGTAGAAGCCGTGGATCTGCAGGACATGGGGAAGCTTAAGCACGGCGGCGCGGATATTTTCGCGCATTTCGACCACCCGCGGATCGTGCGTATTGACCGCATAGACGCCTATCGCCGTCATGGCGACGCCGTGGCGCCGGTAGACCTCCTCCGCGATCTGCCGCTGCAGGCGGTCGATCTCTTCCGCGGTCAGGGTATCCGGAACCTCGATATGCACGGAGGCGGTATGAATGTCCGGGCCGTAATCGTTGATGATCAGATCGTAAGCGCCGTCCACCGAAGGGAAGGACGCCACCGTCTCCTTCACCGCGAGCGCCTGTTCGTAATCGGAGCCTTCGCCCAGGATCTTGGAGATGGCTTCCCGCAGCATCTCGACGCCCGATTTGATGATCACCAGAGAGATCACTGCGCCGAGCCAGGCTTCCAGCGAGATCCCGAGGGTGACAAACAGCAGGGCGGCCGCGAGGGTGGATGCGGAGATCACCGCATCCAGCGTCGCATCGGTGCCGGAATTGATCAGCGAATCGGAATTGACTTTTTCGCCGACGCTTTTGACATAGCGGCCCAGCACCAGCTTCACGACGACGGCGACCGCGATGATCACCAGCGAGACGACGGAGTAGTCCGGCGTATCGGGTTCAATGATCTTCTTCACGGATTCCACGAAGGAGGTGATGCCGGCGTACAGCACGATCACCGAGATGATCATGGCCGAAAGATATTCCACCCGTCCGTGTCCGAACGGATGCTTTTTGTCGGGCTCCTTGCCGGCGAGCCTTGTTCCCACGATCGTGATGAGCGAGGAAGCCGCATCCGAGATGTTGTTGACGGCATCCAGGATCACCGCGATGGAATGCGAGATCAGTCCCACCGCCGTCTTAAAGGATGCCAGGAACAGATTCGCGAGGATGCCCGTAATGCTGGTCCGTATGATCGTCTGCGCCCGGGAACGCTCCTGCGTGAGGGCCGTCTGCTCAGATGTTTTCCTGTTTTCCATTTTCCTTAAGATCCTTCTCTTTCTTTCCGCAGAAGCCGGCCGACGGGCAGTCCGCGCAGCCGCAGGAACAACTGCCTTTCCGGCGCTTTTTTAATGCCGCAAACACCGCTCCCGCAATGATCACTATGATCAGAATATCCCAGATATTCATAAAGCTCTCCTATGCCATTCCCAGCGCGGCGCCGATGAGCCGCATAAGAAGCGCCGCGATCCAGGCGATCGCGCACTGCCACAGCACCACGCCGAGGGCCCATCCGCGCCCCAGTTCCCGGCGTATGGACGATATCGCCGCCACGCAGGGCGTATAAAGCAGGCTGAACACCAGAAGCGACGCGGCCGTGAGCGGACCGACAGCCGCCGTGATGCCCTGTTCGGAGCCGAACAGGATCTGCATGACGGAAACGACGCTCTCCTTGGCCATGAAGCCGCTGAGCAATGACGTGACGATGCGCCAGTCTCCGAGTCCGACCGGTCTTAAGAGCGGGGCTATAAATCCGGCGATGGCGGCCAGCATGCCGGCCTCGGCTTCCACCATGTTGAAGCGGAAATCAAAGTGGTTTAAGAACCAGACGATAAGCGTGGCGATCAGGATGACCGAGAAAGCCCTCTGCAGAAAGTCTTTTGCTTTGTCCCATAACAGCTGCAGCACGTTTTTAAGCCCCGGCAGGCGGTAATTCGGCAGTTCCATGACAAAGGGGACCGCCTCGCCCTTAAACAGCGTCTTTTTGAAGATGAGCGCCATGAGGATGCCGTTCAGGATCCCCAGAAGATACAGACCGCTTATGATCCACCAGCCCGAGCGGGGAAAGAATGCCGATACGAAAAAGGCGTATATGGGCAGTTTGGCCGTGCAGCTCATAAACGGCGTCAGCAGGATGGTCATGCGCCGGTCGCGGTCGCTGGGCAGTGTCCGGGTCGACATGACGGCCGGCACCGTGCAGCCGAAGCCGATCAGCATCGGCACGATGCTGCGGCCCGAGAGGCCTATCCGCCGGAGCAGCTTGTCCATTACAAAAGCCACGCGGGCGATATAGCCGCTGTCTTCCAGCATGGACAAAAAGAAAAACATCGTCACGATGAGCGGCAGGAAGCTCAGCACGCTCCCCACGCCTTCAAACAGGCCCTTCAGGACCAGACTGCGTATGGCCTCGTTGACCTGCCCCTGCTCCATGGCCTTTTCGGTGATCGCCGCGAGGGCGTCGATGCCGCTTTGAAGCAGGTCCTGCAGGAAGGGGCCGATGAGGCCGAAGGTCAGATAGAAGACCGTGCCCATGATAAGGATGAACATGGGGATCGCCGTCCATTTCCCGGTCAGGACCTCGTCGATGCGGCGGCTTCGGATATGTTCGCGGCTCGCTTTCGGCTTGATCACGCAGCTTTCGGTCACTTTCATGATATATGAAAACCGCATATCCGCCATGGCCGCGCTGCGGTCCAGGCCTCTCTCCTTCTCCATCTGCAGAACGATATGCTCCAGCATCTCGATCTCGTTCTGATCCAGATCCAGCTGCTTTAAGATAAGCGGATCGCCTTCGATAAGCTTGCCGGCCGCAAAGCGGACCGGGATGCCTTTGCGTTTCGCGTGGTCGTCGATCAGATGGATCACCGCGTGCAGGCAGCGGTGCACCGCGCCGCCGTGGTCGTTCATGTCGCAGAAGTCCTGGCGGAGCGGTCCTTCCTGATACTCGGCGACGTGCAGGGCATGCTGAACCATTTCGTCCACGCCCTGGTTTTTCGCCGCGGAAATAGGAATGACCGGCACGCCCAGCATCGCCTCCATGGCGTTGATGTCGACCGAGCCGCCGTTGCCGGTCATCTCATCCATCATATTTAAGGCCACCACCATGGGAAAGCCCATTTCAAGCAGCTGCATGGTCAGATACAGGCTGCGTTCTATACTTGTCACATCCACGATGTTGATGATCGCCCGCGGCTTTTCATTCAGGACAAAATCGCGGGAGACCAGTTCCTCGCCCGAATAGGGCGACATCGAATAGATACCCGGCAGATCCGTGATCAGCGTATCCGCATGGCCGCGTATCACGCCGTCCTTGCGGTCCACCGTCACGCCGGGGAAATTGCCGACATGCTGATTGGAGCCCGTCAGCTGATTGAACAGCGTCGTTTTTCCGCTGTTCTGGTTGCCCACCAGGGCAAAGGTGAGCTTCGTTCCCTCCGGCAGCTTCTCTCCGCTTCCTTTGGGATGATATTTGCCCGTTTCACCGAGGCCGGGATGCTCGGTGCTTTTTCTGTTCTTTCCCGGCAGGTCCCTGTCCCGGTTTTCCGGGATCTCTTCCACCAGTATCTTCTCCGCGTCGCTTAAGCGCAGGGTCAGCTCATAGCCGTGGATGCGCAGCTCCATCGGGTCGCCGAGCGGTGCCAGCTTTACCGCTTCGACCTCGGTCCCCGGGATCACGCCCATATCCAGAAAATGCTGCCTGAGCGCGCCTTCGCCGCCCACCGCCGTAACAACGGCCCGTTTTCCGATCTGAAGTTCCTTTAAGGTCATAGTCTTTCCGCACCTTCCTCTTAAAAGGTTTTTAAACGTTTTCCGCGCTTTTTTGCACGGCCGCAGCCGGAAAAAGACAATACACCCGGAGGGGCGGTGCGCCTCTCCGGGTGTCAGGTTCAGAACTGCCTATGCGGTCATTACTTCAGGGTAACCTTCGCACCGGCCTTCTCCAGCTCGGCCTTCATGTTTTCGGCTTCTTCCTTGGTAGCTCCGGCCTTGATGACGCTGGGAGCCTTGTCGAGCATATCCTTGACTTCCTTTAAGCCGGCACCGGTAAGGGAACGCAGGGCCTTCAGAACATCCATGCGCTTCTCACCGACTTCGCTCAGCTCGACGTCAAACTCGGTCTTCTCTTC